>Ga0316217_10000172_pt1 | contig 98627 bp, 86 predicted proteins | sample 1anoAmetaG_FD_203633 | JGI IMG/M metagenome (GOLD analysis project Ga0316217, IMG submission 203633) | Freshwater microbial communities from Trout Bog Lake, Wisconsin, USA - 1anoA | ecosystem: Environmental > Aquatic > Freshwater > Lake > Hypolimnion/Profundal zone | place: USA: Wisconsin...
AACTAACACAGATTTTAAGCAGAGAAGGAAAAAGCATTTATGGAAAAGCATTTGTAACGGTTACCAATGTTACTGTAACCTCAGACCTCACCCTCACCCGTTTTTACCTCAGCATTTTTGGTAGCGAAAATCCGGATGAAGTGATTGACAAATTCAGGGAGCATAAAGCGGAAATTAAACGCCACCTGGGCGAAAAACTAAGGCATCATTTGCGCCGTATTCCGGAAATTGAGTTTTTCAGGGATGAAACTTTGGATAATGCCTACCGCATTGAAGAGGTTTTCAAAAAAATAAATAACGAGCGCGAAGCGTTTTTGAAAGAACAGGCAGAAAAAGAGTTACTGGCACAAGCCCCTAAACCCAAAGCTAAAAAAGCCGCGGCAAGCAAAAAGGCGAAATAACACATCGTTTTATGCTATCGTAAAAAGGCGATAATCTTTAACTGTTTTCCCCCTTTTCTTTTGTATTTAATCTTTGCGTTCTTTGCCTCTTAGCGGTAAAATTGTATTCATGTTGGCACCCAGGTTTGCTTTCAGGTATATCTTCTCTAAAAAGTCTACCAATGCTATCAATGTAATTACATGGATAAGCATGCTGGGTATGCTGGTGGGCGCTTTTGCTTTAATTGTGGTGTTATCAGTATTTAATGGATTTGAAGGGCTGGTGTTATCGCTCTACAACTCCTTTTACCCCGATATTGAAGTAACTGCTGTTGCCGGAAAAACCTTTGAAGAAAACCCGGATGTTGTCAAAAACATATTAAAATTAGATGGCGTTTATGCACTGTCTAAAGTGCTGGAAGAAAACGCCTACCTGGAATACGCCAGCCAGGCGCAACTTGGTACCATTAAGGGGGTAGACGAAAATTACGGCAAGGTTACCATTGTAGATAAGTATGTGCGGGCAGGTAATTTTGCGCTCAGAGATTCATCACTCAACTACGCTGTTGTAGGGGCTAATATTGCTATACCACTCAATATAAACGTTGACCGCTCTATGGAGCCCCTGAGGATTACAGTGCCTCGCCGGGGCGTAAAAAATGCCTTTGTTCCGGAAGATGAGTTTAATACCATGACCGCCATACCGGGTGGTATTTTCTCCATCCAGCAGGAGTTCGATTCAAAGTATGTGTTTGTATCGCTTGATTTTGCGCAGCAATTGCTGGGGCTGGACAACCGGGTATCGGGCTACGAAATAAAACTAAAAGATGGGGCTGATATTGAAAAAACCCGGCTGCAAATAGCCCAGATAGTGGGTAAGGATTTCAAAATCAAAAACCGGTACGAACAGAAAGCTGAAACCTACCGGATTATGAAAATTGAACGTTGGGTAACCACGGCTATACTAGGTTTTATCATTCTCATTATTTCATTCAACATTATTGGCTCGCTTACTATGCTGGTGCTTGAAAAGGCCAAAGACATTTCCATTTTAAAAGCCATGGGTGGCAATGCGGCATTAATAACCCGTATTTATTTACTGAATGGCATGATGGCTTCCACCATTGGCGCCGGTGTTGGTTTACTGTTAGGTTATGCGGTATGCCTGCTGCAAATGAAGTTTCATTTTCTGAAACTGACCAACGGTGGCGATTCCAGCTTTGTAATTGACTATTACCCGGTAGTGTTAAAATGGAGCGACCCTTTGGTTACCATTGGTATTATCCTTTCGGTAAGCCTGTTAGCGGCCTATTTCCCGGCCAGGAAAGCGGGCGAGAGTGTCATGAACTTTAAGTAATTACATAAAGCCAGCGTAAAAAATATTTTAGACATGCCTGCGAAAACAGCGGAAACGCCGTTTTATTGCAAAAACAAGGAGAAGAAATGCTTACTTTAAATTCGGCTCTTTAGCTACGAAGAAGAAAATCAAGCCAATAGCCAACATCAACAAAAAGGCCATAAACTGAGGCATATATCCTGTTTGGAACAAGCTCATATGCAATTTAGGGTCGTTATAATTGAGGTAGTAAGAGGTATTGTGCAACACAAAAATGAAGTAAAGCGTACCCAAACCGCCTACCAGCGTAAATATTCCTGCAATTATTTTTGACATAATTTTAACTTTTGCAGTGCGAATGTAAAGCAAAACCCCAAACCTCAAAACCATAAAGCCTAAAATATTTCAATTATCCTTTGATGACGCCGTGGAGTGCCGTATCTTCGCGCCGCCGTTTTCAGGGGTTTTATAAAAAGAGGCCTTACGGACATGCAAAATGATAGCAGTTTCTAATATTGAGCTCCACTTTAGTGGCCGTGTAATGTTTGGCGGTATTTCCTTTCTTATCAACGATAATGATAAAATTGGTCTTACCGGCCGCAATGGCGCGGGCAAGTCAACGCTTTTAAAAGTGTTGAAGGGCCTGCAACCTATTGACGGGGGCAATATTATGTACCCCAAAGGCACCATTATTGGTTATTTGCCACAGGAACTGCACTCTCAGTCGAACCTTTCGGTAATGGAGGAAACCAAAAAGGCTTTTGAGCTGGTTACCCAATACAACGATGAGAAGGAAAAGATAATGCACGAAATGGAAACGCGCACTGATTACGAGAGCGACGATTACATGGAGTTGATTAACCGCCTGGGCGAAGTAGAACACCAGATAGAATTGCATGGAGGCTATGGTATTGAAGAACAGACCGAACGCGTATTAAAGGGACTTGGCTTTGACCCGGCCGACTTTGAAAAAGAAATGCGCACGCTTAGCGGGGGCTGGCAAATGCGGGTTGAACTGGCCAAAATTTTATTGGCAAAACCCGACCTGGTGCTGCTGGATGAGCCTACCAACCACCTTGATATTGAATCGGTACTTTGGCTGGAGAAGTTTTTGAAAGAATACCCCGGCGCCATTATCATGGTTTCGCACGACCGCAGTTTTTTGGACAACATTACCACTCGTACCATTGAGGTTGTAAACGGCGATATTGACGATTACAACGCGCCATATACCAAGTATATTGAATTGCGCAAAGAGCGCCGCGAGCAGCAGATAAATGCCAAAAAGAACCAGGAGCGCGAAATTGCCCAAATAGAGCGCAACATCGACCGCTTCCGGGCCAAAGCCAGCAAGGCCACCTTTGCCCAGTCTTTGATTAAGAAGCTGGACAAGATGGATATTATAGAGGTGGAAGAAGAAAACCTTTCAGCCATGAACCTGCGCTTCCCACATGCGCAGTCATCAGGTAAAACAGTGGTTGAGGCTAAACACATCAGCAAAAGTTTTGGCGAAAAGGTTGTTATAAAAGACCAAAGTTTCCAGATTGACCGGGGCGAAAAAATTGCTTTTGTTGGAAAGAACGGTATGGGTAAAACCACGCTGACAAGAATACTGGTAGACGGACTTTCGCATGAAGGAAAGTTTACCCTGGGCCACAATGTAACCGTGGGTTATTATGCGCAGCACGCCGCCGATAGCATGGACGTAAACGATACAGTGCTTGAAGTAGTTGACCGCGTTGCCACCGGCGATATGCGCACCAAACTGCGCGATATGCTGGGCGCCTTCCTTTTTAAAGGCGACGATGTTTTTAAGAAAGTGAAAGTGTTGAGCGGTGGAGAAAAAGGCCGTTTGGCCCTCTGCAAAATGATATTGGAGCCCCGCAATTTCCTGGTACTGGATGAGCCTACGAACCACTTGGACATGATGTCGAAGGAGATTTTGAAATCGGCGTTGAACCAGTTTGAAGGCACCATTATCATCGTTTCGCACGACCGCGATTTCTTGCATGGACTTACCAATAAAACTTTTGAGTTTACCAAAGACGGCATTAAGGAGCACCTGGGTGATATCAATGAGTTTTTGGAGAAGAAGCAGGTGGAAGACATGCGTTTGCTGGCTAAAAAGGATGAGGTAGTTAAAAAGCAAGAAGTAAAGGTCAGCAAGCCCGAAGTAAAGAACAATAACGACTCGAAAGAGAAGGAAAAAGAAACTAAAAAGCTGAAGGCGGATATAGAAAAATGCGAAAAACGCATTGCCGAGCTAGAAGCCCAAATAGCCGACCTCGACCAAAAACTGCAGGACCCTATCCACTTCAAAGAGCTCACCAAAAACCCTGATTTTTATAAGGGCTACGATGATTTGAAGAAGCAGCTAGATGCAGAAATGACGAGGTGGGAGCAGTTGTCGGAAGCGCTTTAAAGCGCCTCAAAATATTCAATAATTTTTCGCTTCAATAGTTCGTCCTGCTCTTTTAAAGGCAGTTTGGGAACGCCTTTTACAGGTTCGTAAACAGGCCAGCCATCTCCATCAAGACCGAGTAATTCATAATAACCTTCGGTGGACATGAGTTTGCAGAGGGCCACATGCATCAGGTCTTGTTTCTCCTCTTTCTCCCATTTATCTTTTACAATGCCTACTTCATTCATGCCAATAATAAACAGCAGGGCATTGATATCGGGCCGCTCGCCAAATTGTTCTTTTACCCGGTTACGCACGGCATACCAGCGCATAGCCCAGCTTTTTTCTTCTTCATTTTTTCCTTCGTTCAGTAATGGCATGGTAAATTCAGTTTAATACAAAATGCGTTTCGCACGGAGGCACGGAGAAAAAAATACAGAGAAATGCAAGTGCAAAATCATCTGTATTGCCCGGCTGTTAAACTCCGTCTCTCCGTGCGCAATGCATTCTAATGTCCTGCAATTTTTAATTTCTTGTTCAGTGCAAACACATCCCCGTCTTTTAAAAACTGGAATGTTTCGCGCACTTTTAATAATGCAGCATAATCCAGTTCAATGGTAAAAATATCTTCCTCCTGCATTTTATGATACAGCACCTGGCCGGTGGCATCAATCACCATTGAGTCGCCGGAGTAATAGTTATCGTGGCCATCATTGCCCACCCGGTTTAATCCCACCACGTACGATTGATTTTCGATGGCGCGGGCAATGAGTAAATGTTGCCAGGCATATACCCTGCGCTCGGGCCAGTTGGCCACATACATCAATAAGTCATACTCCGGTGAGCCGGCTTCATCCAAATTTCTACTCCACACCGGGAAACGAAGATCGTAACAAATAAGCGGTCTAATTTTCCAGCCTTTTAATTCTACTACCAGTTTTTCTTCTCCCTGGGTAAAGCTTTCATCTTCGTGCGCATATGAAAACAGGTGGCGCTTATTGTATTGCTCAAAACTACCATCGGGGTTCATCCATATCAGGCGATTGAAAAACCGGTCGGCCTCGCGTAACATCAGGCTGCCGGTAATTACGCAGTTTTTCTGTTTGGCCGTAGCGCGCATCCACGCAATGGCCTTGCTTTGGCTCACTTCTTCAGCATATTGTTTCGCGCTCATGCTAAAACCGGTGCTAAAGGTTTCCGGTAAAACAATCAGGTCGGTTGGTTCAGTAATGCCTGCTATTTTCTGGGTCAGCATAGCAATATTGGCATCAATATCGGTCCAATGCAGGTTGGTTTGGATGAGGGTTATTTTCAGGTTGTCCATTTGGCAGGCAATATGGTGCTAAGGTACATGTTATCGGTCACAACACGATGGCCTATGCCAAAGTCGTCTCCCGTTGGTAATGCCCGGTGCCATCGTAAGTACGTTTGGTGGGCTCCTTCATGCAGGCTTTGCTGCAGCAGCCTTCCATTTTCCAGCCGCAGCTTTCGCACAAAACAAAATGCTCGTTGCAAACCGAGTTAGCGCAGTTAACCATGTGGGCACTGGGCGTGCCGCATATTTTGCACGTAGATATAATAGTGGGGTTAACACTGTTTACATCAACCACCACGCGGTTATCAAACACATATAGTTTGCCTTCAAAATCCTTGCCTCCGGTTTCTTTAGCATATTTCACCACGCCGCCTTCTACCTGGTACACGTTTTTAAAACCGTTTTTTACCAGGTATCCGCTGGCTTTTTCGCATTTAATGCCACCGGTGCAGTACGTTACCACTTTCTTATCCTTCAGGTTTTCAATTTCCTTCAGCTTCTCCGGAAAATCGCGGAAGTTGTCAATATCCAGCGCTATGGCGTTTTTAAAACGGCCCACGTTCGATTCGTAGTTTGAACGCACATCTAAAAACACCACCTCTTCATCTTCCAGCATGGCCAGCACCTCATGCGGCTTTAAGTGTATGCCGGTGGTTTCGTTGGGGTCAATCATTTCAATGCCCCGCAGACTGGAGTGAACTATCTCGGGCTTAACGCGCACGTACAAGCGTTCAAACGAAGGAGTATCTACTTCATCAATCTTAAATTCGATACCATCAAAAACCGGATTACTCCTTACCTGGTCCATATACTTTTTGCACTGAACTACGGTACCCGAAATGGTACCGTTCAGCCCCTCTTCCGAAACAATAATTCTGCCTACAATGCCCAGTCGCTCGCAAAATGCCAGGTGCTGCTGTGCAAACTCCTCTGCATTAGCTATTGGGGTGTATTTGTAAAATAAAAGTGTTTGATACGGTTTCATAAAGCGCCGCAAAGGTAAGCAAAAAATGGCTGACCCCCTCCCGTGTAAGGTGGGATGAAACAACAGGGGAAGCCGAATGCCAATAGCGCAACACGACGACCGGTAAAGTCGAGGGACTTTTGAACCTTCTCTTTGAACAGGCATGGTGAGGATTGTATTTTATATTTGTTCAAAATTAAACCCCATGTATAGTATTCAACAACGCCTGGCTAAAGATTTACAGGAAATAAAAGACAACGGCCTTTATAAAACAGAGCGGGTTATCACTACTCCGCAGGGGGCTGATATTAAAACCACTGCCGGTAATTCGGTCATCAATTTTTGCGCTAACAATTACCTGGGGCTTTCATCGCACCCCAAAGTAATTGAAGCGGCTAAAAAGGCCATCGACTCGCACGGTTATGGTATGAGTAGCGTTCGCTTTATCTGCGGCACGCAGGATATACATAAAGAGCTGGAGCAAAAAATATCTGCGTTTCTGGGAACGGAGGATACCATTCTTTACGCTGCCGCTTTTGATGCCAATGGCGGCGTGTTTGAACCTTTGTTTAATGAAGAAGATGTCATTATCAGCGATGAATTAAATCACGCCTCTATTATTGATGGTGTACGGTTATGTAAGGCCGAACGCCTGCGTTATAAACATAACGACATGGCCGATTTGGAAGAGCAACTCAGGGCCACGCAAAAAAACCGGTCGCGTATTGTTGTTACTGATGGCGCTTTCTCTATGGACGGCACCATTGCCCAATTAGATGTTATTGTAACCCTGGCCGAAAAATACAATGCCATGATTATGATAGACGAATGCCATGCCACCGGCTTTTTAGGTAAAACCGGAAGAGGCACGCACGAGTACCGCGGGGTGATGGGTAAAATAGATATCATAACCGGTACCCTGGGCAAAGCGCTGGGTGGGGCCAGCGGTGGTTTTACTGCGGGTAAAAAGGAAATTATTGAATTGCTGCGCCAGCGCTCCAGGCCTTATTTGTTTAGCAATACCTTAATGCCGGCCATTGTGGGCGCCTCTATTGCCGTGTTTGATATGCTGAGCGAAACCACCGACCTGCGCGATAAACTGGAACGCAACACCCAATATTTCCGTACTAAAATGACTGAGGCGGGTTTTGATATTAAGCCGGGTGAGCACCCTATTGTACCCGTTATGTTGTATGACGCCGTACTGGCCAAAAACTTTGCCGACAGGTTATTGGAAGAAGGCATTTATGTTATCGGCTTTTTCTACCCGGTGGTGGCCAAAGGCAAAGCGCGTATAAGGGTGCAGGTTAGTGCCGGACACGAAACACATCACCTGGATAAAGCTATTGCTGCATTTACAAAGGTGGGTAAGGAGTTGAGTGTGATTAAATAGCGGCCGATCGGCCCCTAAAGGGGAAACTAAGGCAAACAGCCAAATACCAAATACAAACAGCCGACCACCTCCAGGGCTGCTCCTCCTAAATTAGGAGGAGAGTTTTAGCAGCCAACAGCCAGCACCTTCCCGCGTAAGGAGCGACGAGACAAATTCATTGCTTTTGTTACTTTTATAAACCATGTTCCACGATAAAGACAAGCTTAAGCAAACCATTTTTATACTCGCCATTTTTGTGTTGGGCAGCGTGCTGTTCTGGTATCTTAATGGTTTTTTAAGTCCGTTTTTGGGTGCCACTATTATTTATATCCTTATTCGCAGGCCGTTTTTTTACCTCACTGAAACACGAACCTGGCACCGGGTGCCTGCCGCCTTGCTGCTGATGCTGATTTCGTTTGTGCTGCTGGTGTTGCCAATTTTGACCTTATCCTTTATGCTTTCAGGCAAGGTAAGTTATCTCATCAGGCATTACAAAGATATACTGGTAATAGCGGAGGGATTGAGCGAACAGGCCAAAGAGTATGTGGGTGTTGATTTGCTAAGCCATGATACGGTGGGCCGTTTAACCTCGTTTGCTGCGGAATTTGTACCCAAACTTATTTCGGCTACTGCCGATGCTTTTATGGATGTGTTGCTGGTGTACCTGTTCCTGTTTTTTATGATTACGAGTGCCCGTAAAGTTGAAACCGAAGTGCGCAGGTACCTGCCTTTTAGAGAAGCGAATAACCTGCTGCTGGTTGCCGAACTGAAAAAGCAAACCATATCGAACGCTATTGGTATACCGGCACTGGCGGTAGTGCAGGCTATAGCCGCCTTAATAGGATATTTAATTTTTGGCGTGCAGGACCCTTTTTTCTGGGCGGTGTTAACCGGGCTTTTAAGCTTTATACCGGTGTTTGGTGTAGGCGCTGCCTGGATATCGGTTTCGGTGCTGCTTTATTTTTCGGGTAGTCACTGGCAGGGTATCGGGCTGTTTATTTACTGCATCATTATTATATCGGCTATCGATAATGGCTTCAGGATTATAGTTCAGAAAAAGCTGGGCGATGTGCACCCGCTCATTACCTTTTTTGGGGTTATAACCGGACTAAAGCTATTCGGCTTTGTAGGTATCATTTTCGGGCCGCTGCTAATTTCGTACTTCATTTTGTTGCTGCACATTTATAAAAATGAGTATTTGGATGAACGCCTGGTGAATGACGGGGCGGAGATTTAATACATTTCGCACGGAGGCACAGAGAAAAAATACAGAGTATTTACTTTTTGCATTTCTCCGGCTGTTCAACTCGGTGGCTCCGTGAGCAAAAAATGCATTTCGCACAGAGACACGGAGAAAAAATACGGAGGAATACAGAGTATTTACTTTTTGCAGTTCTCCCGCGGTTTAACTCTGTGGCTCCGTGCGAGATGCGCAATGTTTTGCTTTTAAAACCTATTGACAAAAATCAGTCCATAACTTATTCAACCGGATATATTTTTACATCGTTATCCGGAATGATTCTAAATAATGTAACTGGTTACAATCGGGTCATTTAAAGGGTAACGCAAAACAGAAATGAAAGCGGAGGCGGTTACGATTGTCATATCTAAGGAAGAAATAATTGCCGAGCCGGTTTGGCTGAGGAAAAGTACGGGCAAGTCGTTGTCTGAAGTTCACTCATCCATTGCAGTGCCTTCAAAAGGAAGCTTTCTGAAAAAACTGCTGGCCTTTACCGGACCGGGCCTGATGGTAGCCGTAGGATACATGGACCCCGGAAACTGGGCCACCGATCTTGCCGGAGGGTCAAAGTTCGGATATACGCTGCTTTCGGTTATTCTCATATCCAATATTTTTGGCATTACACTACAACACCTTGCCCTTAAACTGGGCGTAGTATCTGAAAGAGACCTTGCCCAGGCCTGCCGCGATAGTTACCGTCCGGCGGTAAGTTTTGTGCTTTGGGTGCTTTGCGAAATAGCCATTGCCGCCTGCGACCTTGCCGAGGTAATAGGCTCGGCCCTGGCGCTTAACCTGCTTTTTCATATTCCGTTGCTGGCGGGTGTGGTTATAACCGCGTTTGATGTGCTCCTTATCTTGTTTTTTCAGTATAAAGGATTCAGGCTTATTGAAAGCATCGTGGCGGGATTTATTGTTGTTATTATGGGCTGCTTTTTGTTTGAGATAGTGGCATCACATCCGGCAGTGGCACCGGTACTTTCAGGTTTGCTACCGAAGTTTGAAATAGTAAGCAAACCGTCGATGTTGTATATCGCCATTGGTATTTTGGGCGCTACGGTTATGCCGCATACCTTGTACCTGCACTCCAGCATTGTGCAAACGCGCAATTATCCGCGTACTACCGAAGGCAAAAAAATGGCTATCAAGTTTGGTACTATTGACAGTACCCTGGCGCTGATGTTTGCCTTTTTTATCAATGCCGCCATTTTGATTGTGGCCGCCGCTACTTTTCATAACACCGGGCACCAGGATGTGGCCGATATTATGGATGCGCATAAGTTATTAAGTCCGCTGCTTGGCACCGGCCTGGCGAGTGTGCTGTTTGCTGTGGCGCTGTTGGCCTCCGGTCAAAACTCTACCTTAACCGGTACCCTGGCCGGTCAAATTGTGATGGAAGGTTTTCTGAATATCCGGCTTAACCCCTGGCTGCGGCGTTTAATTACCCGGCTTATTGCCATAGTACCCGCCTTTGTAGTAATATGGCTTTACGGCGAAAAGGGCACCGGCAGCCTTTTAATATTAAGCCAGGTTATATTATCCATGCAATTAAGTTTTGCGGTAATACCCCTGGTTAACTTTACCAATAGCAAAGAAAAGATGGGGCAGTTTGCCAACGGCCCGGTTTTAAAAGTGGCAGTTTGGCTGATTGCTGCTGTGGTTTTAGGATTGAATATTTACTTGTTGTTTGATGTTATGAAATAGCCTGGTATACTATCAGTGTTCAAAACCCTGGAAATAAAGGATTGCAGAATTGCGATACCTACAAGCTTAACCCGGCCTTACTTGTACCTTTAAAATCTCTCACTAGTTCGTTGCCAAGGTTTTTGTTGGCCCGGCAAGCTTTTACTTTTTTACCTTGACGTAAAAAAGTAACAAAAAAAGTCAAGGCTGCGCATCAATTTCCTAAAAAAAATCACACCGCAAGAAAGAAAACGAACTCGGCGTTACCATTTGCACTTCTCCAACCAGGAGCTGCTATCTGCCCCTTCGGTTAACGATTGGGTTGCCTTCATACAGCGTTTTCTTTGCTTTTGGCTACCCATGATTTTTTTCTTCACGGAAATAGCTGCGAGGCCGGACAAGAAAGAGACCTTTGACCGTCAATATCGAGCGAATTGTGTATCGCGGTCTTCATCATATTTCAAACATCAACGGTTATATACAGGAACGAATAAATGCGGCACTATAAACCTGCAGTCAACTTATAATATATAACGCTTACCAAAGATATGCCCACTCGTCCTCCTTTAGACTATAGTTTATACACGCATTGCAAATGCGGGCACCATTTCAATGCTCGTTGAGCTATGCAAAAAGGGCAATGCAGCAGACAAGAACCAGTTGGGGAAAAATAGCCTACTGGCGCGCAAGATTTGACAACTTTTTAAAAGTTGTCAAATCTGTTACGTGTCGAACCAGACTAGGACCAGTCGGGGCAAAATAAGGCCATGTAAAAATTGCCCTGGCAAATGCATTTTTAACAGCCCAAACAAACTAAATTCAATTTTAAAATTTTATTTGTGTATCTTTGTGGTATAAAAGAAAAGCCTGGCCCGGTTGGCCGGCTATTAATTTGGTATGATAAGTGCGACAAATAGATTTTGGCTGATATGGGTACCGGAGGGATTGATGGGCCCGAAAATTTTAACATATCGATACCCCAGTGGATTCAAAACAGGTATTGATAAGTATCGATTGGTATCGATTAGTGCGGTTTGGTATCGATTTGCTTTGTATATGCGGAGGCTGGTACAAGCGATAATGCTATGTATAAAAAATCATACAAGTATGGAAGCCGAAGCGATGTTAAGGCCAAAAGGCTTAGCATTCCTTAGCATTGCTTAGCATTCCTTAGCATGGGCCCATGCGTAAAATCCCCTGCCCGGCATGCGGGAAAGTACGGTTGGTGAGTGCGATTTTTCGAAAAAGCAGTCCTTATCATTTCTTATCAAAGTTTATCATTCATAAAGGGGCTGTCAACCAGCCGCGTTAAAAAATGCTTTAAAACAACATTCCTATATTTGGAACGTTTAAATTCAATGTTCATTCCACCGGTAAACGGTTGGGTATTTGGGGTATATGGCAGAACAATCATCACAATATAATTCGTTAATAGCACGGCTCGACAGCTTTACGCGCAGGTTTTATACCAACCAGGTTATCCGCGGGGCCATTTTTTCGGCCATTTACGTGCTGGCGTTTTTTATGGCCATTAACCTGATGGAGTATTACTTCTACCTCTCCACCACGTTGCGCAAGGTGATGTTTTACGGGTTTATCCTTTCGTCGCTGGGTTTTATAGGCCGTTTTTTTGTTTTGCCCATGCTGCATTATTACAGGCTGGGCAAAATAATTTCGTACGAACAGGCTGCGCAGATTATAGGCACTCATTTTACCGAGGTAAAAGACAAGCTGCTCAACATTTTACAACTTAAAAATGAAGCCGGGGCCCAGTCAAACGCTTTACTTTTTGCCGCCATCGACCAAAAAGCCGTTGAATTAAAACCGGTTGATTTTTCGTTTGCTGTTGACCTTTCAAAAAACAAAAAATACCTGCGCTTTTTAGCACCGCCGTTGCTGTTGTTTTTGTTTATGGTTATTGCTGCGCCTAATGTTATTAAGCAGGGTACCGAGCGGCTTTACCACAACAATATTGTGTACGAAAAACAGGCGCCTTTTCAGTTTGTTATTCAGAATAAAAGTATGCAGGCCCTGCAGTATGATAATTTTACCCTGGAGGTAAAAATTGAAGGCGATGCTTTGCCCAATGAGGTTTTTTTGGAGTCGGACAAAAACACCTACCAGCTTAAAAAGAAAGACAAAAACCTGTTTACCTATGAGTTTTCCAACCTGCGCCAAAGCACCGGTTTTGAGTTGAGCGCCAGCGGATTTCATTCGAAAGAATATACCATTAACGTAGTGGCGAAACCGGTAGTAGCAAGTTTTGAAATAGCCTGCATTTACCCGGCCTACACCGGTAAGCAAAACGAAACAGTTAAAAACCTGGGCGACCTGGTGGTACCCGCCGGCACCAAACTGAGCTGGAAATTCAATACCCAGAATGTGGAGGAGCTGAACTTCCTGATTGGCGACTCGGCTTATACTGTAAAACGCAGCGGCGAGGCTGAATTTACTTTTAGCAAAACGTTTTTACAAAGCGCGGGGTATACTTTGAAAGTATCGAACGCCCAAGTAAAAAACGCCGATTCGGTTTCGTACACGCTGAACGTTACACCCGACCTTTACCCGGTAATTACCGTAAACGAAATGCACGATTCATCATCGCAAAAATATTTCTATTACAACGGCGAGGTGAGTGATGACTACGGGGTGCGCCGGCTTACATTTAACTACCAGGTTACGCGGGCCGACTCGGGTGCGGTGAACGAAAATAAAAGCCTGGAAGTGCCCATTACCGCCGGGCTGAGTTCGAAATTTACTTTTTACTGGAACCTGCAGGATTTTGCCATTGCCCCGGGCGATAAAATGACTTACTATTTTGAGGTTTGGGATAACGACGGCATACACGGCAGCAAAAGCACCCGCAGCAATACCATGAATTTTGCCATGCCTACTTTGAATGAGTTGAACAAGGAAATTACCAGGGACAACAAGGAGCTGAAAGACGACATGAAGCAAACCATGAACAAGGCCGAAAAGCTGAAGAATGAGTTGCACGATATGCAGGATAAACTGCAGGAAAAGAAAGACCTGAACTGGGATGATAAAAAGAACCTGGCCCAAAATATTGAGAAGCAAAAGGAGTTGCAGAAGGAGCTGGAGAACATGAAGAACAAAATGGACCAGAACTTTGAAAAGCAAAATGAATTGAATGAATCGAAGCCCGAAATTGTAGAGAAAGAAAAACGCCTGCAGGACCTGTTTGACCAGGTAATGAATAAGGAGATGAAAGAGCTTTACGAAAAGCTGCAGAAGATGCTGGAGGATTTGCAGAAGAAAGATGCTTTGGACAAGATGCAGGACATGGAAGCCAACAACGAAAAGCTGGAAAAAGAGATGGACCGGATGCTGGAGCTTTTCAAAAAACTGGAGTTTGACCAAAAGCTGGATTTAGCCGCCGATAAACTGGATAAGCTGGCCAAGAAACAGGAGGAGCTTGCCAAACAAACCGATAAGGCGGATAACAACAAGCAGGACAACAAAGACAATAAGGATAAAAAGACCGCCGACAATAAAGATGCCAAAGACCAAAAAGGAAAAGACGCTAACAAAGACCAGAAGGACGGCAAGGATGCAGCCAAAGACCAAAAAACACAGGAGCAGTTAAAAGACGAACAGGCCAAACTGAATGACGAATTGAAAGAGGCCAAAAAGGATGTGGAAGACCTGAAAAAGCTAAACCAGGAAACCAAAAGCGACCAGGACTTTAAAGATGTAGATCAAAAAATGGAAAGCGCCGATAAGCAATCGGCCGATGCCAAGCAGAACATGGATAATAACCAGAATAAAAAAGCATCGAAGAGTCAGCAGGGAGCTTCGCAGAAAATGGAAGAGGCATCGAAAAGCCTGCAGGATATGAAAGCAGCTATGGACCAGGAAGAAGAGGGCGAAGACTTACAAGCTATCCGCCAGTTGCTGAAAAATATTCTGCAGTTGTCGTTTGATGAGGAAAAATTAATGGCTGATATCAATCAAACAAATATCAATACTCCAAAATATGTTGATTTGATGCACGAGCAACAGCGCATCCGCGAAAACTCGAAAATGGTGGAAGACAGTTTATATGCCCTGGCCAAAAGGCAGGATAAAATAAGTTCGTTTGTTACCAAGCAAATTAACGATGTAAACAAGTACCTGGCCAAGGGCATTAGCGATATGGAAGACCGCAACAAAATGCGCGCCGCCAGCAACCAGCAGTTTGTAATGACCGGCTATAACAACCTGGCCCTGATGCTGAGCGAAACCATGCAGCAAATGCAGCAGCAAATGAGCGAAAAGGAAAGCAAAGGCGACCCCAAAGACGGCAAGCCTATGAAAATGTGCATGAAATGCAATAAGCCCGGCGCAGGTAAGCCAAGTTTATCGAAAATGCAGAAGCAGTTGAACGATAAAATATCGCAGGCGGCCGAAATGATGAAAAAACCGGGCCAGGGCAAGCCCCAGGCCGGCGGTCAGGGAAACAGCAATAGCATGAGCAAGGAGTTTGCCGAAATGGCACAGATGCAGGCCCAGATACGGCGCGAAATGGAAAAGGCGGCCCAGCAAGAAGGTAAAGACGGAACCCGCCCCATGGGCGATTTAAGCCAAACCTCCAAACAAATGGAGGAAACTGAAAAGAGCCTGGTGAACAAACAAATTACCGCCGAAATGCTTAACCGCCAGCAACAAATTATGGATAAACTGCTACAGGCTGAAAATGCAGAGCGCCAAAAAGACCAGGAACAAAAAAGAGAGTCGCATACAGGTAAAGATGTTAAACGGGAAATTCCGCCGGCTATTGAAGCTTATTTAAAAGCCAAACAAAGCGAGGTAGACCTGTATAAAACAGTGCCGCCCAGCCTAAAACCATATTATAAAGGGTTAGCTGAAAAATATTTTAGGTCGCTTTCTATACAACAATAAAATATGGATTGCGTAGAACAAGAACCTAAAGCATCTGATTTTAACAAGTGGCTGTTATGGTAAACAACAATAAAGGCTTTATATATTTGTAATTTGGCGGGCCTTGGCTTTATTTGCGGTTGCGATAACCAGACACGAAGAGGGTTTTTTAATAAACGGACCGTTTGTTAAAAGATGTTTTTTGAATCATTCAATTAGTATAATTTCGCGTGCAACTTAACACACGCTCACATGCAATTAAAAACAGACGTGAAAACAATTAAATTCTCATCCAAGCCTGAAAATATTACCATCGTTGAGAAGTTCATAGACGACCTTCGGAACGAAGTTAATATCGGAGATGATGTTTACGGAAACATCCTGATTTCACTAACAGAGGCTGCCAATAATGCCATGTTGCATGGTAACGATGCCGATGAAAGCAAAAATGTTGAAATATCATACAGCCTTGATGACCGTGGTAAAAATCTTTCATTCATCATAAAAGACGAAGGCCCCGGTTTCGACTATAACAATTTACCTGACCCAACCGCTCCTGAAAACCTGGAAAGAACCAGTGGCCGTGGTGTGTTTTTGATGATGCAACTGGCAGATATGGTTGTGTTTTCGGACAAAGGAGCAACTGTTGAAATGCAGTTTAGAATATAGGTTGAGTTAAACTCAATTATCACTTAAAGAAAAGGCCCCATTCAAATTAAGTGGGGTCTTTTTAATTACAAGCATTGATGCCGACACCTGAAAAAAAGCAATTTTTTATTGTTGAAGTTCTTAAGAGCAGTGTAAAACTGTATATGAAACACGATACCTCTACGCTGGGTGCTGCACTTTCGTATTATATGGTGTTTTCAATTGCGCCGGTAATTATCATCATCATATCGCTGGTGGGGGCTATACTGGGCCCACACGCAGTGCAGGGCGAAATACAAGACCAGCTGCAAGACTTTTTGGGCAGGGCTGGTGCCGTACAGCTTGAGAATGTAATAAAAACAGTTTACCATCCGGGAAAAAGCTTAATAACCGGAATTTTAGCCACTCTTTTATTGGTAATGGGCGCAACGAGCGTTTTTGGCCAAATGCGCACCTCGCTTAATATTATTTGGGAGGTTAAACCCCATGCAAAAAAGCCCGTATTCAAATTTTTACTGAACCGCATTTTTTCATTTGGCATGATTATTTGCGTGGCCTTTTTATTACTGGTTTCATTGGTATTCCACGCTGCGCTCATAGCCTTTACCGGGTTTTTAAACGAGCACCTTCCGGGACTTTCGATTTGGATGATACGGGCTTTAGACCATGCACTTTCAGTGTTGGGCGCTACCATTTTGTTTGCGTTCGTTTATAAATACCTGTCTGACGCCAAACTAAAATGGTCGGGCTTGTGGGAAGGGGCTTTGTTTACCGCTGTTTTATTTGTGGTCGGCAAGCATTTTATAGCCATGTACATTGGCCGCAGCGGAGTAACAAGCACTTACGGGGCCATAGGGAGCGGGGTAATGATTTTAGCCTGGGTGTATTATTCTTCGCAACTCGTTTTTTTCGGGGCTGAGTTTACCAGGGCTTTGGCTATGCATAGAGGATACTCCCTTGATCCTGAGGGCATTGAGTCGCATGAAGAGGCTCAACAGAACTTGGAAAGAACCAGCGCAGCGTAATCGCACTAAAAAAGTTTTCTTTCCCGTGATCCAACCTTTTCTTTCAAACGTAAATGAAAACGTTAAACCATAAAACTAATAACAATACCCCCCGGTATTATAAACTGATCGTTCTTTCTTTCTATAGTGTGGGTTATACAAAGGAGGCGCTGAATATCGCGCCTCCCATTTTTTAGACAGGGAATTATAAAGTTTATATTTGGGAGCATTATCTAAATATCTGGAACAGGGAAAAAAATATGATGAGGAGCAGCTCTTTATTGAGTTAAAGGCCCGGAGCCGTAAAGCTTTTGAATACTTATATGACAACTATAGCCCGGCGCTGTACGGTGTCATTTTTAATGTGTTGAGGGATGAAGAGTCAAGCAATGATGCCCTACAGGAAATTTTTGTAAAGATTTGGAATAACTTTGATTCGTACGACCCCGTTAAATCCAGACTTTATACCTGGATGTTGAATATAGCCAGGAATCACTCAATTGACAGACTGCGCTCCAGGAGTACGGCCGACAGAAAAGACCTGAAAAAAGACAAGGACTTTGTGCGACAGCACGGCATACAACCCGAACAGTTTACCGATGGGATAGGGTTAAGGAAATTGATTGACCACCTGGAAGAAGAACAAAAAATTGTTATTGATTTGCTGTACTTTCAAGGCTTTACGCAGGTGGAAGCGGCCGAAGAATTGAATATCCCCCTGGGCACTGTAAAATCCCGTGTAAGAATTGCTATTCATAAATTACGAAAATATTTTGTATAAATAAAGTGGATACTAAGGAAATCATAGAATCTGGCTCGCTCGAGTTATACGTAATGGGCGCTCTTACTCCCGAAGAAATGAAGGAAATTGACGGCCTCCGCATCTCACATCCTGAGTTAAACGCGGAAATAATACGCATCGAAGATGCTATGATTGCCTATGCCGATAGCCATGCCATTAAGCCGAAGGAAGAATTAAAAGAAAAAATTGCAGAGAAGTTAACTTTTGCCGTTAGGTTGGATATGGAAAGCGAAATGGTTGATTCCATTTCCATACAAATGCCCGGTATTTACCGCTATGCCGCCGCTGCCGCTATTGCTTTGATTTTCGTTTTTGGTGCGGGAACATTTTACTATGCCCATGAGTACAGCCAAACAAATATCCAACTGTCAGCTTTGCAAAATGAAAAAATGGTTTTGGCCAACCAGGTAAAACTATTGACGGGAGAATCGAATATAATTAAAGGCGAGCTAGCGGTTGCCATGAAGCCCGAAAACAAGAAAATAACACTGCCCGGTTTAGCCATACACCCTGACGCAAACGCAGTGATATATTGGAATACAAAAACCGGGAGTACCTACATAAATTCTGAAAACCTGCCTGTAGCGTCATCAGACAAACAATACCAGCTTTGGGCCATTGTGGATGGCAAGCCCGTCGACCTCGGCGTAATTTCAAAAGACTCCACATTCAGCACCATGAAACACATTGAAAACGCTACTGCCTTTGCTATAACGCTTGAGCCACTGGGCGGAAAGCCATCGCCTACCATGGAGGCTCTGTATGTAATGGGCGGGGTTTAATTTGTCCGTTAATCCCCTTTGTTACTAATTTCGCTTTTTGCATTATAAGCTGACTGCAAAGCATAAATAATATCATGAGGTTCCTGTTTATTCTGATCATACTCTCACGGGGGTTCATTTTATCTTTCGCTCAAGGCGATGAACCGGTATTTGTAATTAAAGCAAACCCCAATACTTCTGGTGATCCTGCTGTCGGAAAAGCAGTTGAAATTTATTGGGAGTGGAAATCGCCTATGAAAGATGGTCAGGAACAATGCAGTATTGTCAGCAATTTTAGAGGCTATCCCGGTCGCCCTTTTACTTACCGTAACATCGGCACTATTGATTCCACTTTTTATAATTATGAGTCATTGGATGTACGTATTGCCAATAAAATAAAAAGCGCGGAATATCATTCCAACAATAATCGAATTACTCCCGAGATCTCTTCGGCCTTCAATAAAATGATAATTGGCACAACAGTAACTTTCAGGCTTAACCGAAAGACTTCTTCTGGTGAAAACAAGACGGAAACCCTGGTTTACCATATCATCAGTTTTGCCCGGTTTATGGGTCAAAAACGAAATAATTGGCACAGGATAAACAAGGGTCTACCTCCTGTTTTATAAGTAATGACTGATGATACGTTATCTTTTATTTTTTTCCATTTATGCGTTGTCTGTTACCTCCAGAGCTCAAAACGATGGGCCGGTTTTTGAAGTGAAGGCAAAGCATGTATTTGATACACTTGAGCGAGGCGTTGAGATTTACTGGATTTGGTCAAACCCGGACAAAGATGGTCCTGTACACCAACAAGCAGCGTGGAACTTTAAACGCTATCCCAATGGCTGGTTTGAATACCGCGATAGTAGCGAGATAGGCGGAATCAAGCATCCTTATCAATCTTTTGATGTAAGCTTCACGCACAGGAACAAAACCGTAAATTATCACTCCGCAAGCAATCTGATTACCCCCGACATAAGACTAGCCATTGAGAAACTTCGACCGGCAACTATTATTGTCTTCTCGCTTCATCGCACGTCGCTCAAAGGAACTGGTAAAACTGAAACGTTGACCTATCGTATTATTCGCTTGCCCGCAAGTGTCTGGATAAAAGCATTTATTAAGCACGGAAAACGAATTTTCCAGATCAACAAGGCTTCGGGAACCAATGTTTAATCGCAATGCACTATCTTAGCAAACATGAATCGGGTTTGTATTGTCATTCTCCCGGTGTTAATTACCCTCCTCTGTTTTAAAGATGCCAGCGGACAGCTTTTTTCGGATGTTACTACCGTGGGCGTCAATGGTGGTGGCAGTGTTGCTGCGCCCTGTTCTGAAATTTTAGCATTCAATCATTATAACGATAGCATAGCAGGCTCAAGCAGTGGGCAGAACTTCGTTTTTATTCTCGGCAACAGCGATTCCCTGTTTTTTAACCTGAAAAGAACCGGTGGCAATACTCTGGCCGTTCCTGCAGCACCTTTTACCGGTGGGGCGTTTGGCAATTACGGTTACCTCGGCACATCTGGTGATGTAGTGCTATACCAGGTTAATTCCGGAACCACAACAACCCTTTTGTTTGATAGTATCCTTCTTAAAGACCGGTTGGGCAACCAGGTTAGCAATTATACCTTTCTGGTTTACGATGGAGAGTCAACCACAGAAGGTGAGGCCATGCAAATGTCTGCTCCACTTGGCTATCATTGGTATTATTGGGACTCTGTAGCTCCTGTTGGCCAAAGCTACAACACCCCGGCTCAAGCAGGATTGGGAACAACTACAGTTGAGTGGAACGGAGGAACTTTAGAGTCTGTTTATAACCTCTGTTGGGCGACAGCGGTCAACTCCCCACCAGGTTTTTCTGTAGCGCTAATTCATACCTCAACAGGTCGCGAAGGAGCTATCATTGGCATTCAGCGGACGATTCTTGCATTAAATGATACAGTATGCGGTAATGGTAATATTACCATTGAGCCAATAAACGCTCCTTTAGGCACTACGTATACGTGGGACAGCCCGGTCGTTAATCCTTTGGGCAGTACAATAGGAGCGACAGCGCAAAATACACTGGTTACTAATATCGATCAGTCGCTAACGTACGTTGGACCGGGCGTTTCCACAGTTACCTATACTATTACCCCAAATGCCTGTGGCATCATCGATTCACCCTTTACGGCAACTGTGATTCTCGGAGTTGGTAATACCAGCCATATTTTACCAGGCAACGACACAACCTACTGCGCTCCCTTTAATCGGGTACTTTCAACCAACTTAGCCAACACGCTTTGGTCAACCAATGAAGTAGGACCCCAAATAACGGTTAATCATCCCGGTGTGTTTTGGGCACAAACAAATAGTGTCTGCGGCAATACTCGCGATTCAGTAGTGATTGTTCAATCAGCGCCGCCTGAGCTTGGTTTTACTTCACTTATTACTGATTGCCCTGATGACACTATCACGCTAAGGCCCATTACCACCGGATATAACTTTTTATGGAGCACCGGCGACAGCACACAATCTATTCTGGTTACGCAACCGGGCATTTATAATGTTGAAGCCTGGAATAATATAGCCTGCCCTGCTTATGCAAGTGCAAATGTAACTGCCGCAGGAGCACCGGTAATTTCGCTGGGCGGCGACACCAGTATTTGCGGCAATGCAACTGTGCTGCTTTCATTACACGTGCCTAAGGCGCATTATCTTTGGCAGGATAATTCGGTAGATAGTTTTTACCAGGTAACCGTTAGCGGTACTTATAGTGTAACAGTATCAAATAATTGCGGCGTCACAACCGCACAGAAAACTATTAATATTTATCCTAACGACTGCTCGCTGCTGATTCCTTCTGCATTTAGTCCAAATGGGGATGGTAAAAATGACGTTTTCAGAGCCCTCTCATACTGTCCAGTCAAGCAATTTTCGCTCAAAGTTTATAATCGCTGGGGGCAACTAATTTTTGAAACGACTGATATTGGAAGCGGCTGGGATGGTATCTATAATGGCATCGCACAGCCATTGGGTGTTTATGTATATTACGCTACATACTTTAATTTCTGCACCAGGGCATTAGAAAGTAAGTCGGGTAACCTGACACTGTTAAGGTAGTTATCCGGTTAAGGTTAAAACCCCCTTGGCTATCCGATAGCGCAGTACCATTGCCCTCAAAATAACCACATTTCCAAATCCCGTCTCTCCTTATAACTTCGTTGCCGGTAAAACAAATTATGCCCTCGATACTGCAATCAAACATTGAATACCTAAAGGGCGTTGGTCCGCAGCGCGGTGAATTGATGCGTAAAGAGCTCGATTTGCATAGTTTTGATGACCTATTAAAATATTATCCCTTCAGGTATGTTGACCGCTCGGTTATTCATACTATCAGAGAAATAACGCCGCAAACCCAGTATATCCAGTTAAAAGGGCAAATAACAGGTTTCAGACAAATAGGAGATAAGCGGCAGAAAAGGCTGATGGCCACCTTTAGAGATAAAACTGGCGAAATTGACCTGATTTGGTTTCAGAGTGTTGATTTTATTTTAAAAACACTGAAACCAAAAATTGATTATCTCGTTTTTGGAAAACCCAACGTTTTTAACGGCGCTTACAACATCGCCCATCCCGATGTTGAATTGTTCACCGATGAAATTAAAGCTTCCGGAAAAGGACTGCAACCAGTTTACCCCTCTACTGAAAAAGCAAAAAAAAGAAATCTCGACTCCAGGGGAATTCAACGCCTTCAGCAAACTCTTTTCGGTCAGCTAAGGGAAAAAGATTTACCGGAATTTATGCCCGCTGAGATTTTGAAAAAATACAGGCTTATCTCGCGATATGAAGCGATGGCAAATATCCATTTTCCGAAAAATGAAACCCTGCTTCATGAAGCCAATCGAAGGTTAAAGTTCGAAGAACTTTTTTTGATTCAGTTACAGATGTTAAAGGTAAAGTCGAACCGTGGTGCCATATCCAAGGGGTTCATTTTCGAAAAAATTGACAACAAGTTCAATGCCTTTTATAAAACCGGTTTAAAGTTTGAGCTAACCGGTGCACAAAAAAGGGTGCTGAAAGAAATCAGGAAAGATACCCTCTCGGGAAGACAAATGAATAGGTTATTACAGGGCGATGTGGGCAGTGGTAAAACTATCGTTTCTCTGTTGGTTATGCTGATGGCTAAGGATAATGGTTTCCAGTCGTGCATGATGGCCCCCACCGAAATTTTGGCCAACCAGCATTATGAAAGTATTATGGAAGCTTTGCGCGGAACAGGTGTTGAAGTGGCCTTGCTAACCGGGAACGTAAAGGGCAAGGCCCGGAAATTTATACTGGAAAATCTGGCCGAAGGGAAAATTGATATTGTGATTGGTACTCACGCTTTGATTGAGGCTGGAGTCATTTTTAAAAATTTAGGCCTGGTAGTAATCGACGAACAACACCGTTTCGGGGTTGAGCAACGTGCCAAAATGTGGGCCAAAAATGACCGCCCGCCACACATATTGGTAATGACCGCTACACCTATTCCACGTACGTTGGCCATGACTATTTACGGCGACCTCGATGTTTCGGTTATTGATGAATTACCCCCGGGCCGTAAACCTATCCGAACCCTGCACCGTACTGATACCGACCGGTTGCGGGTTTTTGGCTTTATGAAAGAGGAAATTCAAAAGGGCCGGCAGATATATATTGTGTATCCGCTTATTGAAGAAAGTGAAACGCTCGATTTGAAACACCTGATGGATGGCTTTGAAAGTATTACCCGGGCTTTCCCCATGCCCGCTTACCATGTAAGTATTGTACATGGGAGGATGAGGCCGGCTGACAAGGACTTTGAAATGCAACGCTTTGTTAAGGGCGAAACAGATATTATGGTGGCAACCACGGTAATAGAGGTAGGCGTAAACGTCCCTAACGCTTCGGTCATGATTATTGAAAATGCCGAGCGGTTTGGCCTTGCTCAGTTACATCAGCTTCGGGGAAGGGTAGGACGGGGGGCAGAACAGTCATTTTGCATTTTGATGACCGGCAATAAATTATCGAATGAAAGCAAGCAGCGCATATCGGTAATGTGTCAAACCAACGATGGTTTTGTTATTGCGGAAGAGGATTTGAAACTGCGTGGACCCGGCGATATTGAAGGTACCCGCCAAAGTGGTTCGCTTAACCTGCGCCTGGCTGATTTGGTTACGGATGGCAGTATACTTGAGGCGGCCCGTACCACCGCTCTGGAACTAATAGAGCAGGACCCCGCACTTATCAAACCAGAACACCGGGCTTTGCTTGGCTATTTGGAAGACAGTACGAAAGAAAAAATTTGGGGAAAGATAAGTTGACACTCTAGTGGCCCGGAGGCATAATACTGAGCCGTGGCTTACTTCCCTTGGGCAAGGCCTGCGGTGCGTCTGGTTTTTTAGATTTCTTGGCCTCAGGAAAACTATCCGCATATGTAGGGCATGCAATCTTGTTGTGATTACATGAGGAAGTCAGGATAACAAAGGTCACAGATATCATAAACACCCATAAAATTCTTTGCATATTGATTGGTCTTTTCACTGCTTGTAAATGTAAGCTTTGTTATGGATAAATATAAGGGCAAGTAACAAAAACACAAAACCGCATTCTGATTATTTAGAAATGCGGTTTTGTGTTCAATTTTCCAAAGTCCACACGACAGATAAGCGCCGGTGGTTATTTGGTAAGCCTTATACGACGCTGTTTTGCTTGCGGAGTATTAGGTCTTCGTAGGTATTAATCTTGTTCTTAAGCTTTTTGTAGTCTTCAAAAACTACTGAGTAATTCAGCTTATCAAACATTTGCATGTTCTCGTCGGTAACCGGTATGTCGTTGGCTACTAAAAACGGAAGGTCTACCTTCATTACATCACAAAAACGTTTCAGTGTTTCCACTTTAATGTTGCCGCTTTTGCGCTCAAGCCAGCTGTAGGCTTGCTGAGTAATATGCATGTCGTTTGCAACAGTCACCTGTTTCAAGCCACGATATTCTCTGATTTTACGAATGCGTTCAGAAATTGTCATAAGTGTTTGGTTTGGTTTATAATTGTTTGGTTTGGGTGATAAAATCTTTCTTTAAAGAGCTGTTTAAAGGCTCCTTTTATTAACCTGTCGCGTTTCTCAACATTACATGCCCGTATTGGGTCCGGTTTTTAGCCGGATGGTAATTATTCATCTTTCAATGGCCTGTTAGCACCTGGTTACCGCATTTGTCGGTTTACCTGATCGCTGTTATGTTACCCGTTTTTATAACATCATATCCGTTCTGGCATTTGCCTTCCAGGACATATACATATGTTGCTTCCGAAACTTGTTTTCCGTTAACACTTCCGTCCCAGCCTTCTGAAAGGTTATTGGTTTCAAAAACCATATTACCCCAGGCATCAAATATTCTGAAGTACTTCAGGCTGCTGAGCGCGGCAGTGCGGATATAGAACTTATCATTCAGGCCATCTCCGTTGGGCGTAAATGTGTTCGGCAAAAAGATGGTGTTGGCATCGCAACCCAATACGTCAATATAAACTGAATCTTTCACCGTGCATCCGGTGCTGTTAGTTCCTTCTACATATACAAACCCTGACTGCGCCGGAAAAACATTTGTTCTCCTGCAATCGGGACAGCTTATCGAATCTTTCGAAACCCATTGGTAGGTTAATTCCTGGTGCGATGCGGCATATAAAGGCACGTCCGCCATGGGTGTTGTAGCTACTGTTGACGAGACTTCAATATCAGGAGTTGGTACTACCTCAACAGCAACCTCCTGTGTGTCTGGTATACAATGGCCGCTACTTACTATTACCATGAAATCCATCGAGTGAGTTCCCGGGCTCGCTAAGGGGTCCGATGAGGTCGGGTCATTTAGGTACTCCGGCTTATTCCATCTGTAGGTTGCTCCTAAATCCGAAGCAAAAACTATACTTACCGGCAGATTTACAGAGCCATTGGTGCATACATTGGCATTGCTTGATAGTGAGATAGAGACCTTATTTTTTACCGTTACCGGCACTTGCGTTGAAGCACTGCATCCAATCGGGTTATACGCTGTTACGGTATAATTGATAGAAGCAAGTGGAGTACAAACCGGGTTAGCTATACTCGAATCACTGAGGTATAAAGCTGGCGACCATACTATTTTGCTGGCATTTCCCACGAATAAATTTTTCGAATCTTCTGCACATAGGCGCACACTTACCGAATCATTAAGTACCGGCAGTGGCACGGCATTTACATGCACCGAATTTGCAGTTTGGCAGCCATACTGGTTAGTAGCCGTAACAAGGTATACCATCGAATCAACCGGAGTCAATGAGACTGTTTTGCAGGTATTGCAATTGAGCAAAGAGTCCGGTGTCCAAAGAATCTGGTTTACATCTGAGGCAACATTCAAACTAACCGTTGTTCCCGAACATACAGATGTATCACTAACCGTTAATTGTGGAACTCCATGTGTGGTAATTGAATCTAAAGGATAAGTAACAGTACATCCCTGGTTGTCAGTCAATACGAACTCTGGATGGAAGATTCTTACCTGATCATAGATATGTAGAATATTACTAGTATCGTGCACCACAGTTCCATCGCCAAGGTCGCACCACATAGTCGTAGTGCTGGCCGATGGAGTAGCCGTAATTCGCACATCCAGTGGAATACAACCTACCGTTGGGGTTACCGTAAAGTTTCCTGTAGGTCCCTGCACAGTAATCAAATGAGGGTATACCATAGTATCAATACAACCCTGTGGTGTATAGCCTATAAGTGTAACAGTATAAACACCTGGAAAGAAGTAAATATGTGTGGGGTTTTCTGCCGTATCTGTGGTGCCATCGCCAAAATACCACCTGAAGGCATTAACCTTGGGGTCAGATGCATTGGTCAGCAGGCAAACAAAGGGCGGACAAGGCGAAAAGGTAGCGTTAACATGAAAATCGACATGTACATTTGAAACGTGTACGCAATTAGGAATAGTAACGCTGGTGTCGCAGCCCCCTTTATTATATGCGAAGAGGGTAACCGAATAATAACCATCGACAGCATATACGTGCGTAGGATTCTGCGCATAGGAAGTGTCACCATCTCCAAACAGCCACATATATGCCTGCGCATCGGTTGAACCGTTATAGAATGTCACACTTGAACCAAGACATATATTACTGTCAACCCCAAAAGCGGCTACGGGTGGAGCGGTTTGTATATAATCAGTTTGAATACCGGTGATAACGCAACCGTTGCTGTCAGTAATAGTAAGGGCTACTGTATAATTCCCCGGGGCTGTATAAGTTGTCGATGGATCTTTAAGGCTTGAGGTGTCTCCATTTCCAAAGTCCCAGCTATAGGTACAACCTGGGCCTACCGGGGTTGTGCTCGTAAAAGTAGTTGAAAGCGGTCCGCAGGCAATCGTGCTATCAGCCGAAAAACCTGCAGTTGAAACCGAAAAACCTTGTACAATAGTAATGTAGTCTGTTTTTGTAATGCTATCCGCGCAGGCTCCGTCCCACACTGTAAATTTTACGGTATACAAACCGGGGCTTGTATACGTTTTAACCGCGCTCGACGAGGTAGCGCTGGTTCCGTCTCCAAAGTTCCATAACCAACTTGCTCCCTGAATGCTCGAGCTATTAATAAAGGTTATTTTTTGACCGGTGCAGGCCTTTGTTTTGGAAGCCGTAAAGTTTGCTGTTAAGGTGCCCACCGTTATTTGTTGCCCGGCCGAACTGGTGCATCCGTTTGAATCGGTTACCGTTAATGTGGCATTGGCCGATTCCTGTGGGTAAATAAAGGTTGGATTAACCGCCGTTGACGAGTCGTTGTTATCAAAATGCCAGAAATAACTTAACCCTCCACCGGTACTATGGTTAGTAAACGTGACCAGCTGGTTATTTGCACAACTAAATGTTGGGGACGCGGTAAAAGCTGCATTTGGATGTGGATATACATGTACAAAACCCGGGCGGGTGAGATTTGCAGTGCATCCGTTCGAATCTTGCACCACCAGCGTAATAGTATAAGCCCCCGTTTGGCTATAAAGATAATGTGCAGTTGGACTACTGTTGGCTACTCCATTACCAAAGCCCCAGGCATATTGAGCAATAGGCGCGTTGCCTAATGTTATTTCGCTGATAAATTCGATGGTATCGTGTAAACAAATGTTGGGTGAACTGACTGTGAAGTTTACCTCCGGCAAAGCGAATACGGTAATCGTTTTGATAACGCTGTCGGTTTCTGTCCCGTTCGATTCAACCAGTTTAACCTTATAAATACCTGAGGTTAGAAAAACCGCTGAGGGGTTTTGAATCGTTGAGGTGTTTCCATTATTAAAGTCCCAGTTCCATGTGGTAGGCGAGCCGGTAGACTGGTCGGTGAAATTAACGACTAGTGGGGGGCACCCTGATATTTTGTCCGGGGTAAAATTCGCTACGCTGAAAGCGCTAAGCGAACAAACCGTAAACATCAGTGTTAGTAAAAATTTCATTTTCAAAAATTTTATTGAACAAGCAGAGTTGAGTATTTAATTCAACAACATGTTTCCTTATTTATACGCCATCGTATTTTTACAGATTCAATACTCTATCCATATTTTACACTGCATCGGGTGTGTAATACATGGATATGTAATGGGAACACAAGTCGGGCATTGTTGTGTGGGGATTTAAATACAAATTGCCGCTTTACTAATATGTTATTATAGCATGCCGCGCTCTTTCTTTCGTTGTAATTACACCACAATTATTTGTAAAACAATGATGGGCTTTTGATTGTAGGTAACAATGCGCGCATTGTTACCGGTTTGTAAATAAGGTCCGAATAGCCGGCAATACCCGTTAGTATATATAGCATACAAGCCAATTTTGTATGTTTACCGCTGGTCGTTTTTTATTCAAATTTCGTTTCGCGCTTTATGAATTCACATAACCGTAAAATTGTCGGCACCTGGTTACTTATTGGTTGCTTTATGGTATTCTTCCAGGTTATACTGGGTGGCATTACCCGGCTTACCGAATCAGGGTTGTCTATTACCGAATGGAAGCCAGTTAAAGGCACAATACCCCCAATGACTGCGCAAGAATGGGACCAGGAGTTTGCTCATTATAAAGAGAAAATACAGTATCAGGTAATCAATCCTGATATGACTGTAGATGAGTTTAAATGGATTTTCTTTTGGGAGTATTTTCACCGGCTTAACGCCCGATTGATGTTTATCGTTTTTCTTTTGCCTTTTGTGTTCTTTCTTTTTAATAGTCTGTCAATTTACCAAAGTCAAAGATTATTTCAAATAATACCTATACCTCATTTTGTTAAAGACAGCTACCTTGATAAAAAACTTACCATTCATTTAATTATTGTTTTTCTTATGTCTGCCCTTCAGGGCTTGGTTGGTTGGCTGATGGTAAAAGCCGGCCTTAGCGGTCTGTTTGTTCCTCCATTGAGCCTCACAACGCACCTTACGCTGGCGCTCGTACTATACGTTTATGTGTTTTGGCTAGCCCTTTATGTGCTTCGCGGCCCGGGCAACTATGGCAAAATAAGGCCCGGTATTAAGTATTTTGGTTTCGCTATTCTACTTATTCTTTTTCTTCAAATCTTTTTAGGGGGCATACTTTCAGGCATGAAAGGCGGCCTTGCTTATCCTTCCTGGCCCGATATGAACGGCCGGTTTATTCCGGCGGCTTTGTCGATTGATTCCCCAACTATCGCGGGGTTTCTGAAATATATTCCTCAGGATTCCTGGGGCAAAGCTTTTATTCAGCTCATGCACCGAATGACCGCCTATACTTTAATAGTACTTGTTATCATTTTCTTTTTCCAATCAAGAAATATTGCTACCGACAAGGTTTTTAAAACCGGACTACTGTGGTTTCCGTTTTTTGTTTTGCAACAGGCCACTATTGGTATTTTGACCGTGCTCAATTGCGTTGGCAAAGTTCCGGTAAGCTGGGGAGTAATTCACCAGGCAGGCGCCATGTTTTTGATTGCTGAAACCGTTTTTATTATTTTCCACCTTACAAGCAACAAAGAACCGGCTGATATATGAGCGAAAAGAAGAGCAACCTACTTACCTGGTTTATCATAGCCGTAGCAGCCTGCGGCTATTTTGTTGATATATACGACCTCATTCTTTTCAATGTGGTAAAGAAAGAAAGCCTGGAAGTTATTATGAAAGGCTCTGCCTCCGAAGCCATTAAAAGCACCGGTATTTTTCTTTTCAATGTACAGATGACCGGCATGCTCATGGGCGGCATTTTATGGGGTGTTTTGGGCGATAAACGGGGTCGAATTTCAGTTTTGTTTGGTTCCATTCTGCTATACTCCGTGGCAAATATTACCAATGCCTTTGTTACCTCGCTTCCTTTGTATATGGTGGTTCGTTTTATCGCGGGTATGGGCTTAGCAGGCGAGTTGGGCGCGGGTATTACCCTGGTTTCAGAAAGCATGAGCAAAGAAAACCGCGGTTACGGTACCATGATTATTGTCTCTTTCGGCGCTCTGGGAGCTGTTGCGGCAGCGCTTGTAAGTGCGCAAGGCCAGGTTATTGCAGGGTGGCTGGGCGCATTATTTCATGTAACATTGGCAAACTGGCAGGTTGCTTACCTGGTAGGCGGCGTTTTGGGTTTATTGTTATTAATGCTACGGGTTGGAACCATGGAATCGGGCATGTTTAAGAACATACAAAACGCCGAGGTAAGCAAGGGCAATATCTTTATGTTGTTCAACAATAGAGCAAGGTTTCTGAAGTATTTGAAATGTATTTTGGTTGGGCTGCCTATTTGGTATATAGTTGGCTTAATAGTGGCCAATGCTGAACCAATTTGGGGTAAGGAATTAGGCGTGCAGGGAAAGGTGGTTAATGGTACCGCCTTTATTTATTCATACCTGGGCCTTTGCGTGGGCGACCTTTTGAGCGGACTGCTTAGCCAGTTATGGCAAAGCCGCCGGAAGGTAATAATGCTTTACCTTACCGTGTGTATATTAACCATCGCCGGTTTCTTTTTCCTGGCCAACTGTATTTCGTTACAGGGTTTTTACTGGCTCATTTTTGTGCTGGGCGCAGCAACAGGTTTCTGGGCGCTGTTTGTCACTGTGGCGGCCGAACAGTTTGGCACCAACATCCGCAGTACGGTTACAAATACCACACCTAATTTTGTGCGGGGATCTGTTCCTCTTATTACTGGCTTGTTTCAGTTTTTAGTCTCTCTGTCCGTAGGCAATATTCTAAGTGCCTTTATTGTTGGTTTTATATGTCTGGCGCTTTCTTTATGGGCGGTAACAACCATGCACGAAACCTTTGGCAAGGAGCTTGATTATGTGGAATAATTTCCTTTAAATCATTTAAACATTAATTCATGAGCTCCAGAGCTATTTTGCTTTTATTGTTGTTTCTGTTGGCCGCCGGGTGCAAAAAGGAAACCGGTAACCCTAATGGCTCAATCACCTTCAGCATTAACGGCACGGCCAAGACCTTCAGCATTTACACTAACTCTTTGGTTAATTTAGATACGCTCAACGTACAGGAAAAAACCCTGGTGCTTGCTTCGGCGGGTGTAGTGTCAGGACCGGCACTTAGTTCTGGTGTGGGTATTGTCGTTGAACAAAACCAGGCTCTCCCGGGTTCAAATGCCTTCGCACTTGGCGGCTACCGTGATATCGCATTTAATACCAGCTGTGCTGATACCGGTATCTCTCCCGCAGGTTGTAGTGCTTTTTATTTTTCTTATTACGACCCTGCTTTAGGTAATCTTTCGCTCAGTTCAACCGACTCGACCGGCTACCTTTATCTTACGGCCTTTTCAAATACTACCAATTTAGTAAGCGGAAATTTCAGTTGCCAGCTAAGCGACGGACACGGACATCTTTACTCCGTAACAAATGGACTATTTACGAATGTGCCTTTTGTGAACCAATAGTTTACAAAAACGGAGTCTTCACCACTGCAGCTTTAATAAGCTGGTTCCTGATATCGATAAAAATTTCGGAGCCGATACCTGCAAATTCGGCTTTTACATAACCCAGTCCAATGGCTTTGCCCAGGGTGGGAGATTGCGTACCTGACGTTACTTCTCCTATTTCATTGCCGGCTGCATCTTTTATTTTAAAATGCTGGCGCGGTATTTTGCCCTTGTCTAAAATTTCAAACCCTACAAGTTTCTTTGCGGGGCCATTATCCTTAATCGCTTTATGGTATGCGGAGTTGGTAAAGGTTTTAGTAAACTTAGTTATCCAGCCCAACCCGGCTTCAATAGGTGAGGTGGTATCGTCAATATCATGGCCGTACAGGCAAAATGCCTTTTCAAGTCGAAGGGTGTCCCGGGCAGCCAGCCCGGCTGGTGCAATTTCAAATTCTTTACCTGCTTCAAACACGGCATCCCATAGTTTTTTTACATCGGCGTTCATTACATAAATCTCAAACCCTCCGGCACCGGTATAGCCGGTATTTGAAATGATGGCGTTATCAATACCTGCAATCGTTCCAACAGTAAAAGCATAGTAGGGTATGGACGCCAAATCTACTGTTGTCAGCTTTTGAAGCGCCTTTACGGCGTTGGGTCCCTGCACCGCCAGCAGACTCATATCATCGCTCATGTTTACCATCTCAACCCCGAAGGTATTGTGCGCTTTTATCCAGTTCCAGTCTTTCTCAATATTCGAAGCGTTCACCACCAGGTAGTATTCATCTTCCTTCCAGCGATATACCAGTAAATCATCCACTATGCCACCGGTATCGTTGGGCAAACATGAGTATTGCACTTTTCCATCTGTTAACTTAGAAGCATCATTGCTGGTAACCGATTGAATAAGGTCCAGCACTTTCGGACCCTTTAACCTGAATTCGCCCATATGGCTTACATCAAACACACCCACACTGTTGCGCACAGCCTTATGTTCCTCGTTAATGCTGGAATAAACGATTGGCATGTTATACCCGGCAAACTCTGCCATTTTAGCGCCTAATGCAATGTGAACAGGGGTGAGTGCTGTTTCTTTCATAATGGATGATTGAATAGCGGATTTTGAAACCGCGAGGCGAATGTAATTGAGAAAAGGGAATTATAAAGCCCCGTTTATCTACGCAAATCACATTTGGCACATGGCAATCTATTGCTCTGGTTCTTTCTTTTCCAGCAAATGGCTCAAAATCATTCCAAGCCCGACAAAGACCCCGACAAAGCCCAGATAAATGACTGTCTGGTCCTCTCCCGGCCGACTGGCAATGATTGCGCTATGGCATAAAACATAGGCCAGCAAAAGTCCCAGGCCTGCGCCAAAAAATATAAAACCCGACCTCAATGGGCTTCTTCTTTTCCGTCTGGGAAAATCCGCAAGCTGTGCTTTTGATAAATCCATGCCCTTATTAATCATTTCCATGCGCTCTTTGCTTCTTAAATAAACAGTGGCCATGGCCAGACTAATGCCACCCACTATGGCTACAATGGGAATCATTATTCCTAAAATTCCTTCCAACGACGTTTCTTCAAATGCTAGCATATCTCTTGTTTTAAAGTGTTATAAAAATTATGTTGACCTTTAAGTTTAAGACCACCATAATTTAGCCGAGGTTACAGAAAAAGAAATTTTTTATTCCGGTAACCTCAATCGGTGGTGGGTAGTCTAACAAATATTCCATGTCAGTTAGAACGCCGGATGATATATTGGTAGACCGTATTTTAAAAGGAGACAGCGCTTCTTTTAGAATGCTTGTGGAACGTTACCAAAACCTGGTTTTCACTATAGCCTATCGCGTTACTAACAATAGGGAAGAAGCTGAAGAAGTAGCACAGGATGCATTTATGAAAGTATATCGTGGTCTGGACGGGTTTAAGGGCGACTCGAAGTTTTCGAGCTGGTTGTACCGCATAGCCTATAACACAGCCTTAACCAAAATACGAACTCAGAAAACCGGTGTTTCGTTGATTGAAGACCGTGAATATGGAGAGGTAGCTAATGAGGCCGAGCAGGTGTTTACCAAAGAATATCTGCGCAAAGCCATAAGCATGCTTGAAGCAGATGAAGCAACGGTGATAACGCTTTTTTATTTATCAGAGCAAAGCCTGGAGGAGATTGGACAGATATTGAATTTGGAAGCCAATGCGGTAAAGGTACGATTATTCCGGGCCCGCAAGAAACTGAGGGAAAAACTGGAGCTGATAGGATAACCATTAGCACCAAAAAAGGGAGGGGGGGTATACCTTTTTAAAAAACGCCCCTTGATTATCAATGCTTTATGATGCGTTTTCGGAAAAAAGGTATACCCCCCCTAAAAAATTTATGACTATTTTTAAACCTTGAAGTGATGATAACGGAAGAGCAAATATGGAATTACCTGGATGGAAACCTGAACGTTGAGCAGCGTGCTGAGTTAGAGCAAACCATTGCCGCTAACCAACAAAGCGCTGATTTGTTCCGCGAAATTTCGGCCATTCATGGAGCCCTGAAAACTGATTTGCTGGTACAGCCCTCCTCTGTCTTTACCGGTAAAGTAATGTATGCGTTAAACATAGAGACGGCAACCAAACTTTCTCCCAGGTTAATTTTCCTTTTTTCACTGCCCATGCTTTTGGTCATTGTAGCCTTTGCCGGATTTATTGCATACAAACACATTCCGCTTTCGTATAATTTTCCATTTCACTTTTCAATGCCCGTGTTTAACCACATGGGTATGTACTTTATACTGGTTGATATTTTATTGCTGGCCTTTGTGGCCGATACCTTTTCAGAGTACCGGTTCAACCGTAAAGCCCTTTTTTCTTAGCAGGGCAATAACACCTATATCGCCGGGCAAATGTAGGGCGCCTATAGCAATAAAAGTAGGTTCCTTTTTAATAAACTCAGCCATCCGGTTCGCCATGCGTTTGTTGCGGTCAACTACCAGAGCTTTGTAAAATTTTTCTGACTTTTTATCCTCATTGTCATTCGCTGAAAGGCTATCGAGGTCCTGGTCTAAATAGTATTTCAACACTTCTGTGCTGCCTGTTTTATTTACCTGGAAGGAGTCTATCTCCTGGGTAAGCATATCGGCCTGTTCCTGGTACGACAAGGCATTCAACGCACTTAACTGTTCCGAAACGGTTTCAATGCCAATAATTTTTTTGTTGGCCTTTTTTGCCTGCTCGTGCAAATACAAATCAAGCACCGGTACTTGTCCTGTTACGGCACTTTCGTCCAGGCCCATGCTCACACCCTCAAACAAGGTCATAATAATAACCGGCGATATATTATCAAACATCAGCATCGGCAAACCAATTTCGCTGGTACAAATCGAGTCCAAAAAACTGTATTCTTTGGCCGGAATCATTTTTCTAAGGCTGTAGTCTTTTCCCATCTTTAATTTTCCCATTAGGCCCATCATATCCTTTTCAACATCGGGGTCCAGTTCCATGGCATATGCTTTGGAGCCGTCGAAGTATGGCTTTGCCCTATTACTCAATTCAATAATTCTCGAATCTGCGGTATGCATGGTGCCGTACAAATACGACGTGTCTTTTAACCCGTTACCTGAAATTTTCCATAACAACGATTTATACTGTGCCTGTGTATTACACGCTACCAATAACAGTAGCAGGGCCTGAACTACTTTTTTCATCTGTTTATTTTTTCTGCGCAGATAAGATCCAACCTGCGCTTCATTCCATAATTTAACGTTCCAAAAATAAGCGAACAGAGTGCTTGGTCTCATTTTTCTATCTAAAAATGACTTTTATTAAGAACTTTGGCTTCTCATTTAATGTAACATGATAGTAATAGACGATAAAACCATTAGCGACGACGTAGTTGAAGAGCAATTTGTGTGCGACCTCAACGCCTGTAAAGGCGCCTGCTGCATAGAAGGTGATTTTGGCGCTCCGCTCGATAAGAGCGAACTGCCCATTCTGGATGATATTTATGAAAAGGTAAAACCGTACCTTACCGAGGACGGCATTCGCACCATCGAAAAGCAAGGCAAGTGGGTATTTGTAAAGGAGAATAAGGAATACTGCACACCGCTGATGGAAAAAACCAAGGGCTGTGCCTGGTTAACGCATGATAGTAACGGAGTAGTTATCTGCGCTATTGAAAAGGCCTACCGCGATGGCGTGGTTGATTTCAAAAAACCGGTTTCCTGCCATCTTTACCCAATCCGCATTACCAAATACAAACACTACGACGCTGTTAATTACGAGCGCTGGCATATTTGCAAAGCAGCCTGTAAAAATGGCAAAGCACTTAAAGTACCGGTTTATAAATTCCTGAAAGAAGCCCTGATAAGAAAATACGGCGCCGAATTCTATTCAACCCTGGAGTTGACTGTTCAGGAAAAGTTTAAAAAATAATTGTCTTGTCTACTACCCATTAACCGGTCATTGTTATAATGATTTTGGCATAAATGCGTTTAAGTGTTATTCCTAAAAGTATTTTTGCTTTGAGCGCTAACCTCAAGCTCATGGCCCAAAACTCAAAGCGCATAGCTAAACATGGCAAAAACAAAAAAACTCAACCTTAAGTATAATCCTAACGACTTCTGGTCGGTATTTAAGTGGGTGCAGATTGTTTTGTTGTCGTTTATTCTTCTTACCGGTCTCTTCTTTGTGGGTGTTAATTATGGTTTGCTAGGTAAGTTGCCCGATTTGGAGGCCATTGAAAATCCCAACAATGCCGTTTCCACAACCATCTATTCTTCCGATTATGAAGTTTTGGGAAGCTACTACAACGAAAACAGGATTGAAATTACCTACGATGAGCTTTCGCCTTACCTGGTCAAGGGGCTTATTGCCACTGAAGACAAGCGTTTTTATGACCACTCAGGAATTGATTTGAAAGGGCTCTTTAGGGCAGTAGTAATGACCGGAATGCTTGGCCGAAATGAAGGCGGTGGAAGTACGCTCACGCAGCAACTGGCGAAAAATCTTTTTCACTCAGATTTTGCCCAGGCCGGAAGGCTACATCGTATTGGCCAGAAAATAGCCGAATGGGTTTTGGCCGCACGCCTTGAAAGAACTTTTACCAAAGAAGAGTTAATAGCTATTTATTATAATACTGTTGAGTTTGGCTCGCTGTCGTACGGTATTAAAACAGCCTCATTCACCTATTTCTATAAAGACCCAAAAGCATTAAAGCCAGAAGAAGCGGCTTTGCTGGTAGCTATTGTAAATGCTCCGTCTAAGCTTAATCCTAAACGGTTTCCCGAAAGAGCCATAGTTCGGCGCAATCTGGTTTTAGACCGGATGAGCGAGGCCGATTTTATTTCGAAAACCCAATGTGATTCGCTGAAAAAACTAAAGATAAAACTGAATTATCACAACCCCGATTATCGTGCCGGGCTGGCCACCTACCTGCGCGAAAACTTAAGGCAGGAGCTGCAAAGTTGGGTTGATAAAAACCCCCGGCCCGACGGCAGTAAATGGGATATTTATGAAGATGGATTAAAAGTGTACACTACCATCGACTCGCGGATGCAGCGCGACGCTGAAGATGCAATGGCAGAGCATTTAACCGCACTGCAGGATGCTTATTTTAAGGAATGGCACGGTAAAGACCCCTGGAAATTCGGGGCTAAAGCAAAGCCCGATTTGTTAAACAAAATGGTTCGTGAAAGTGAGCGCTTTCAGGGGATGAAGGCAGAAGGGAAAAGCGATGCCGAAATTAAGGATGCCTTCTCCACAAAATTACCCATGACCATTTTTTCATGGCACGGCACTAAGATTTCAAGCGTTGACACCACGATGAGTCCGCTTGATTCGCTGCGCTATTATCTGCAAATTATTCAAGTGGGCTTTATTGCTATGGATGCTAAAACCGGTGAAATAAAAGCCTGGATTGGCGGACCCAACATCCGGTATTTTCAGTTAGACCACGCCAAAAAAAGCACCAAGCGCCAGGTCGGTTCAACTATGAAACCCTTTTTGTATGGCTTAGCGCTGGAAAGAAATTATGAGCCATGTACCATGATACCCTACCTGGCACCCGAGTGTGAGGGCATTGATAATAGCTGGAACCCCGAAGGCAGCGGTAAATTTCAGGAGGGTGAAATGGTGCCCATGAAAGATGGCCTCGCCTTTTCCGATAACCGGATTACGGCCCGCATTATGTGCGAAATAAATGACCCCCGTTTGCTTGTTGATTTTGCCCGGCGTTGCGAAATAGAAAGTCCGCTGGATCCTGTTCCGTCACTCTGTTTGGGCACCGCCGATATTTCATTGTACGAAATGGTTGGCGCTTATAGCTGCTTCGCTAACCTGGGCACTTACAGCAAACCTTATTTCATTAAAAAGATAACCGATAAGGACGGCAACGTGCTGGCACAATTTACCGATACCCATAAAGAAGCCCTTGCAGAAAAAACAGCTTATACCGTTACCGAAATGTTGAAAGGTGTAATAAATAAAGGAACAGCTAAAGCTTTAAGGCCGCGTTATGGATTAGATATGCCTTTGGCAGGTAAAACCGGTACCACCCAAAGCAACAGCGATGCCTGGTTTATGTGTTTTAACCCTGACATTGTTGTTGGGGCCTGGGTGGGCTTTGAACAGCCGAGCGTTCACTTTGCGTCCAATGCCTCAGGGGCCGGCGCAACTGCGGCTATGCCCATTGTAGGCGGATTTATGAAGAAGATTTTTGCCGACCGCAGTTTGCATGTGGGCCGTGATGAGTTTTCTTTACCCAGCGATTCAAGCATAGCTTACAATTTCGACTGCAATCCGGTGCCTGTGGATACCACTCAAAAAAAAAGTCCAATAATTAATGCGCTTCAAAAAATAAAAGATGCTTTCACACCAAAACACCGGGAAGATAATACTGATACCCTCATTCATGGGCCAGGACGACACAAGCATCATCCCCGATCAGGTTAAAACGACGATCCTCCCGCTCACTGAGTTTATCGTTGAAAACGCCAAAACTGCCCGGCGGTATTTGAGGGCCATAGGATACAAAAAGAACTTTGATACCGAAGTAACTATACGCGAATTAGATAAACATGCTGAGCACCAAAATTGTGAATCGTTGTTGCAAAATGTGCTGCGCGGTACAGACTGCGGGTTGATTTCAGAAGCGGGCAATCCCTGCATTGCAGACCCTGGAAATGAAATTGTGGCCTATGCCCATAAAAGAAACATACAGGTTGTTCCACTGGTGGGGCCCAGCTCAATTTTGCTGGCGCTTATCAGCTCAGGTTTTAACGGACAACAGTTTTGTTTTCATGGTTACATTCCTATTCAAAATCCGGAGCGGAGCAAGAAGATAAAAAACATGGAAAGTTTTAGCAGAGGTACGACACAAATATTTATGGAAACCCCTTTCCGCAACCAAAGCCTGCTAGATGACATACTTAAAAACTGCGCTGATGAAACGCTGCTTTGTATTGCCTGCGATTTAACCTTGCCAACTGAGTTTATAAAAACACAAAATATTAAAGCCTGGCGGCAGAACAAGGAGAATTTTCACAAACGGTATTGCATCTTTTTATTGGGCCGTTAAATGCAATTAAAAAAAGAGCCGATGGTGGGACTCGAACCCGCGACCAACGCATTACGAATGCGCTACTCTACCAACTGAGCTACATCGGCAATTAAAATGCTAATTTAATTCTTTAGCCAAAATAGTTTCGCCGTCCACGGTTACATCGCCGTTTTTAGCCACTACCTCCACATCATGTGGCAGCAATACCGTTACCTGGCTACCCAGTTTAATTAGCCCAATTACGTCACCCTGGTTAACTATTTGCCCGGGTTTAGTATAATCCACAATTCTGCGCGCTAAAAACCCGGCAATCTGCACCACTTTATATCTTTTTCCGCCGGGCGTTTCCATTAAATATTCATTATGCTCATTTTCGAACCTGATGCCATATTCATTACTCATTTGCACTGCATTATGAAAACTGCCATGTGTATATTTTTCTGAAATCACTTTGCCACCCACCGGTGCTCGTTGATAGTGTACATTGGCAACATTCATTTGTATGGAAATAATGGTACCTGCGGTATCCACATCTTTTGTCCACATGTTAATAGCTCCGTATTCTTCTTTGGTAACTACCAAACTTTCTGTATTCCATTTGTGTATAGACACGATAGTTCCGTTGGCCGGACTTACAAAAAGATGATTATCTGCAGGTATATGTCTTTCGGGCTGCCGTAAAAACCAAACCTGATAATAAGTAAATAAAAATACCACCAGTATAATGGCAGTATAAATAAGGCCTTTTAAAAATTTCATAATTCAAACCTAACGAAAAACGGTTTGTTGCCTTGAAAAATTATTCTTTTCCCGATTGAGCAGAAGGATAATCGGTAAACTCATAAACTCCGTTTTCGCTAACCGATACATCAGGTACGCGGTTTTTTTTCTCGAAAAACTGATAGCCTTTTTGCAAGTCGGCCCAAAAACGGGCATATTTTTTATAAGCATCATACTTCAGATAGTATGCCATATTTTTGTCTGTCATTTTAAAAGGAAAAATTTCAACAGGAATTCTTTCTTGCCCGTTACTGTGTGCTTTTACTGCGCACATGTAAATATCTTCAATATAATAATTACTCATGGCCATGCAACCCGCACTGCATTTTGCACCGTGTATAAAAATATTGCCTCCCAATTTATCGGCCCCGCTCGATCTTATGTCAGACTCATTTGGGTAATTAATACCTAACGATAAATAATAATTGCTTTGTGGATTAAACTCGCTGATATAATAAAAACCTTCAGGCACCTGCATATCTCCTTGTTGCCGTTTAGGGCCTAATAAACCTGAAAGCGCATAAATATCAAACTGCTTAAACTTAATGTATTTTCCATCTGGCTTTTGCACCCATAGTTCCATTATGCTTTCCATCTTGAAAACCCGAATAAAAACATTACCAAAAGTTTCTTCTGGTATATCCATCGAGCGGCACTTCATTTTAATCAGCTCCTCTTTACGCTCATAGGTATCCTTTACTCTGGGGAAGCTTTTTTGAATTTCTTCAAAGCTTTGCTTTTGCGGCACAAAGGCTGAGCCGAACATAAAAGCAATGAAGACAAAACTTACCTTTAATAGATGCATACCCTGGTGGAAAATCTTTTGCAAGTATACGATGGTGAATTAATTATGTGCGCTGAATCAACAAATTTTAATCAATGCACACCTTGTATTATAATAAGTTATTTAATTAATCATTAGAACCATTATTATTAGGTGTGTTACTATATAGCTTAAGTTGGAGGTATAAAATTTGTAGTTCACAATTATAGACAGTTGTGCACTGTAATCCACACTAAAAATGTGTTTTAAATGATTATAAATCAAATGATTGCATACCTTATAAACAAGCTGTGGAAACCACTGTTGACATCGTAAAAGGCATAACTTTTTGTCTTTGTGGTGTTAACCCAATTGTGGATTACGTTAACAAGGCCAACATATCTTTTTGTAAAAACAGGCAAGGTTTTAAAAGAGGAAATCCAAATTTAGTTGATGGCCAGTTACCAACCGTTTTTACGGGTTACCAACAGGGTATTTTGTGGGTAACCCTTATTGCCGGAGCTATTTCAGCGTTGCTTCTAAAAACTTAAGTTCTCTTCCCTCGGCTGAAAAATCAACCACTTTTGCCTCAATAAACAGAATTTGGTTCCGTGCGGTATAAATATGCTCCATGCTGGTGAAGAAATCCTCAGAAGTATGGACTATTTTTTGAGTTACTGGTTCGCCTCCTGCAGCGCTTAGCTTTGTACTTAAAAGAGACAAGCCATGTTCATCATCGCCCTCACAGTTTTCATTATGGAACAAATAAACATCATTGCCTTGTTTAAAGGCTTGTATTGAAAAAGCATAATCTATATTATGAGCACTCTGTTTCTTATCAATAAAAGTGGAAGAGGTGAGGTTAAGCGTATTATCAAGCCCGTAAGCTATTAGATAATGCCGTTCAAGTAATGGATTGCCAATCGCACCGGTAGCTTTGTCTTTATTTTCGGTGCTTCTTCGAAACTCTGTAATTAATATAGCCCCGCCGTTTTCCAAAGGCACTAGTTGGCGGGTTTCTACATTCTCCAGTCCTTTTTCTTTTGTTTTTTGGTAAGGCGTCGCCTGGTTGAGTATTTTATCGTCGGGTGTTATGTCTTGTGTTGCGACCAGAGTAAAGTTGCTTTTATATTTGGTGATAGAAATACCCTTTAATGCAGGACAGTGCTCGTTGGCGTAATGGTCGTAGCTGATAAGGATATCTCCGCTGTTCAAACAAGCAATCATAGGTTCGTTGGCCATTTGGTTGCCGCCTATGGCAGGTGCGATACTTAATACTTCAGGCTCCTCTACGTTGTTGTGCATGGAGAAGAAGTAAAAGCGTTGCGCTTTCTTGTTCTTGCTGTCCATATGCAATGGGTCTTCTTGGGTTCTGGCTTCCAGCAAAACCTGACCGGTATTATTCACTGTTATTTTTCTGAAAGTAACCAGGTTTTTATCTGCTTTTAATGAATAACTGTGTTCTAAAAACGAGCCTTTATTATTATCAACCAGTATTAATTTAAATTTTGATTGTCTAAAATAATGTTTGATAAGAATAGCGGTTTTGCTCTTGTCTTCACTTTGCGCAATATCGATGCCGCTTGCAGCAAAATGTTCCTGGGTTTCGTCAAAAATAGTCACCGGTTCCCCGGATGGAAGTAAGCTAACCGGGTCATAGTCCTGGCGCATTATTTTGGGTATCTGTTTATAGCCATCACGGCTATCCACCATATCCGGCCGTTCAGCCAGGTGTTCTGTTCTGGAATAGAAGATACTGACTTTTCCGTTGATGATCGCTGCCTTTAGATAGTCGGTCTTTTCGCCAAATGGTGGATACACGGGCGAACTTTTACCACTGGGAAAACCCGCAGCGTATTTGAGGATGTAAAACCGGGCTGGGTGGTTTGGATGGTTCGGTGTTTCAAAGCCGATTACGTACCAACAGTTGTTATAATCACCCAAAACCTCAACCGATGGCTGGTCGATAATGGAACTGGTTTTAATATCGAAGCCGGCAGCATGAGCACACTGCACCACGAAGAAAAGGGGGAGTAACAAAAGGGTTTTCAACTCTTGAGGATTAGAAAATAAAAATACGGGCTTTGTGTCAAGCTGTATTTGTGGCTTGATTAAGTTTTCTACGTAAAAACTTAAATGTTGTTTTAGTTAGACGAAGACGCTTTAACAAATCTTTTTACTGTCATTTCGCCGTTAAACATAACCCGCAATAAATGGGTACCCGTGGCCAGGCCTGTGGTATTTAATGTTACAGCCCCCTTACCGGTGCTTATTTGTGTGGTAGAAAGGCTCTTCAATAGCTTGCCCGAAATATCCTAAAACGCTGGCAATCAGCTCACCTGATTGAGAGGTCTGGTAAGAAAGGTTGAGTTTGGGCTGCTAAAAAGTTAACTAATAAAAGCGCTGCCAGGCTTGTAAAAAGTCTCATAGTCGTTTTTTAGAACAAGGTGAATATACGACATATACATATAAGCCAAAAATGCGCTTACCTTTTATAAAGCCCCATTTCATTTACATATTTCCAAACGGCATCGGGTAGAAAAAACTGCATGGAAATTCCTTGGCGGATGCTTTCCCTGATAAAGGTTGCGGAAATATCGAGAAAAGGGAACTCGAGTTGTGTGATGTTTTTGTTTTCCGGAAAAGGGTTTTCGTTGTGGCCCCTGCGTTTGTATACATAGATGTGATACTGTAATAGCTTTTCGTAATTTTTCCATTTGTGCAGAGTAACAAGGTTGTCGCTACCCATAATTAATGAAAACTCGTGCTGAGGATATTTCTCATGCAGGTAAACCAGTGTGTCAATGGTGTACGATGGCTTAGGCAATTTGAACTCGATGTTCGAAGACTTCAGATGTTTGCAATCTTCAATGGCCAGGTTGATAAGGTGCAACCGGTCGTGATCTTTAAGCAACGTTTCCTTGGGCTTTAAAGGGTTTTGAGGAGACACAACAAGCCACACCTTATCCAAATCAGTTGTCTGGCTGATATAATTAGCTATAATAAGGTGCCCGTTATGCACTGGGTTGAAGGAACCGAAAAAGAGACCGATTTTCAATCTGAGTTTTTTACGTTTTTGTGTATCGCCTTGCCCTTGCGAAAGTAGGAATATTCATCAATGCTTTTTTTCGGGCAATAGGGCAAGGTCAATACTTTCCCATAGCTCGCCCACCATTGTCTCATCCGTTTTCCCTCTCACCCAAACCCTTTCTTTTACTGAATCAGGCAAGCTGATGGTAGAAGTTGTATCGCCCGTTGACCAGGTTGGATGCACCAGGTTGGTTACCAGGGTCACACTATTGCCAATGAGCTGATAGGTGATTGGCCTGTGTGGTACTGGTAATTGGTAAAATGCCTGTGCCTGATATTCGGTATTGTTGAGCACTTTGTCGAAGTCGTGCAACCCTTCGTCCGACAGTGTTAATCCTACAATGGTTTGATTGTTTGGATTTACCACACTTATTTGCCATCTCCTTTTGCTGGTGTCTCCATCGGGAAAATATCCGTTGGGCTCACTAAATTTTTTACCGTATCCACCCCAGGCAATGCACCGGTTAGCGTGTAATATGTTTTGAGGAGTAACCCGCTTATTTTTCTCTAGCATTACATCCATGCTTCCCCGGCCGGTTGAATAACTGCCCTGGCTGGTTTGCTGTAATACATATGCGGTTTTGCCAATTACATCTAATGAAAGAATTAACCCTCTTGCAGGCATTAGGGCATCGCAATCTTCATCATCAAAACATGAAGCAATGATACTACCCTGGTATTTACCCAGCATTCTGAAGTTGTGGGCGCCGGTGGTGTGAAACGCCTTTTCTGTTGGGAAGACGAAATCATTGAACCGGTCTTTCGGATTAAGTCCTTCAATATATTCCCCCAGTCTAAACATTCCCCTTTTTACCCAGGTGCCCGAACTGTCTACTATCCACCAAAAACGAATTTTGTTATCGTTTTTTTCTGCCACGGCCAGCAATAGTGAATCTTTTGCCCAATTAAAAGTTTGCCATGAATTTATATGAAACATATCGCCGGCATTGAACTTACGCATGGGAAAGGCATCGCAGTGTTCATATATATGATTCCATTCGTTGGAGTCAACCGTTTCAGGAGTTGGTCCGCAGGACCACAGTCTGCGGGGCTGGTTCAGATGGTCATATGCCGTACTTGTAATGGCGTAATTAATTTGTTCAGGATAAAAGTAGACAGGATGGGGCCTTTGAACGGAAAGCACCAACCACTCGCCGGTTGTTGTTTTGCTTAATTGAAAGTCGTGAGCATTATTAATGCAGCGTGGTATGAGAGCAAGAGTATGGAACGTTGAATCCAGTATTTCCAGCGTGGTACCACGTCCGCGCGACTCTTCATTTCTTACCAGGGTATAAACACCGAGGTCGGGATGGTATTGAAATAAGCCCAACATATTTTCCTGCGTTGCACTGGTGTCATCTTTAAAGTTCATTACCCAGGCCGGAAACACGCCCTCTTTGTTGCAAGAGAGCAAAAGCGCCTGTGACGGATAAACTTTCATGCAGTGCTCCGGAAGGTGGGTGCCTTCGGTGGATTGAAAGGTGTTTAGCGTGAGGATAAATAGGTTTGGGTGACCGAATGAATCATTTTCTAAATGTACGCTGCTGTACATTGGCAAACACTCTTTGTAAAATGACCGGATAGTGTTTGGGCCCAGCGTTTGAGGAAAATGTTTTACATCCGCCGGTAATGGTATTTGGGCCTGAGTGGTCCCTAAGAAAAGAAGTAGACTGATAATTAAAAACTGCCTGCTCATGGATTATTAAAGATGGAAATTTATTCAATATTAGTTATTCCGGTGCGGAACCGGGTAAAACTATATTTTAGCTTTGTTTTTTATAAGGTCAATTTCTTAACCTCAGTATTCAGCTTCATGTCTGTTCCCGAAAAAATAACCAGCCTTCAAAACCCGAAGATTAAGAATCTGAGGAAACTTGAAAAGGCCTCTGAGCGGCGGGAGCAGAACCTTATACTGGTTGAAGGTCTGCGGGAGACCGTTTTGGCGCAAAGAGCCGGCTACGTAATTACCAGTCTTTTTGTGTGTGAAGAGTTTTTGAAGCAGGACCCGACCTACAATTTAAAGGCGCTCACCGGCCTGGCCTCTCGAATTAGTGTTTATGATATTTCAAGGGAGGTTTATGAATCGTTAGCGTACCGGGAAACGACAGAGGGAGTTATAGCAACCGCTCGTCCGGGAAGTCATTCGTTTGCAAAGATGCAATTGAGTAACAATCCGCTGATACTGGTTATTGAGGGCGTTGAAAAGCCAGGTAACCTGGGTGCCATGTTGCGCACCTGCGACGCTGCGCAGGTGGATGCGGTAATAATTTGTGATGGCAAAACCGATGTCTATAATCCTAATGTATTACGTTCCAGCCTGGGCACGGTTTTTACGCAGCAAATTATTGTTTGTGAAAGCGCGGAGGCCATTGATTTTTTAAAGCAAAAAAACATTACGATTTACGCGGCCGAGCTCACGGCAGCCGACTTTTATTTTGCTCAAAACCTAAAAAAACCTGCAGCTATTGTTGTAGGTACTGAAGCAACCGGCTTAAGTGAGACGTGGATAAGCGCGGCGGATGCACGTATCAAAATACCTATGCTGGGTAAAATTGACTCACTTAACGTCAGCGTCAGCGCTGCTGTATTGCTCTTTGAAGCAGTTCGCCAAAGAACAGTTTAGAATACTCTGTCACTAAAGTCCCATTTATCAAAAACCGGCTTGTGTTTTCGGTTTCTGTGTAATTCATCGGTGTAAATGGCATTGCACAAGTTTCGGAAAAATGGCATCGCAATAGTTTCGTACTCATAAATGTCGTCATTCAGAATTTCGTCCTTGTTTACATAGATGCTACAACTGATAAAGAACTCAACGCGGTTAATCGTATCAGCAAAATAACTGCAATCGGTAACAAAGCCGAAAGCTTGTCCTACCTTATTAAATATCCGGACGCCAGCGGGTGCTTTGCCCGAAGCATTAGCAGGGGTCATAAAAAATTTATACTGATTATCAGCAAGGTCATATTTGGGAAATACCGATTCGCGTAAATACATGCCCATATATTTGTGAATAAAGGTGTAATCATCAGGCGTTAAATGCAATTGTTGTTTTTTGGGTTGTAGTTTGGGTAAAGTAAGACGCACCAGAAGCTTGTGCAAGTCCCAAAGGGAAATATAATTGTTGTGGTTAAAGTTTTTCGGCGGGTCCATCACTGTTCCATTTAAATAGCCCTTACCAACAATTGTATTCATCCCTTTAACTTCCGGTTGGTCAGGATTAAGTTCGGCGCGTTGCACATATTTTAAGGAACCGGTGCTGCGGTCATAAAACTCAACACTGCTGGTAACCCGGTTCTGAAAAGTATCGCAGCCGGCAAACCGGTTGGTAATGACGGCAGAATTGAAGCCCAACTCATGAGCCCGGCGGTTAAAGTAGGCTTGCCCCAAAAAATCATACAAAGGATTGAAAGCATGGTTATTACTAACCAGAAGCATTTCTTTAATCATTTGTGCCGGCGTGCTGAAATTAGGCCGCTTATGGTAATTAACTTCGGCAATATCTCCGCAAGGGTCACCGGCCACTACCAGCGAATCGTAGATGGTTACAGCCGGCTTCTTTTTAATCAGATTTATCTTTTCCATTGCAAGAGGAATCTCTAACAGCTTAATCATGCTGGCTGGATAGTAGTAATATTTACCGGTATCAAGGCACCAGGTGGTAACGTGAGGCCGGTTCCTGGCGTCGCGCTCAATGCGTGTGTAAACGATTTGTAAACGGTATCGGTCTTTATGTGCCAGCACCGAGTCGAACTGCGCGGGGTGCTGGTGCATAATTTCCATCAGCGCGTTTTCACTCTTTTGCTGGGCAAGGCAAGGAGAATAAAAGGACAGTATAAAGAATGACAAAAGATAAAGCAATTTCATATCTAAATACTTAATGCCAGATGCAATACCGGCCCCTTTTGAAAACCTATTTTCTTTCAGCTTTCATCAAATTCTGGTTATTGATATTTCCCCAATGGTAACCGAGTGAAAAGTTCAATGGCTTAACAGCGTTAGTGTCTGCCGCATAAGCTGCTGCCAAACCCTTGTCATATACATCTTTAAAATCGCGCACCGGTGTTACATAATGTCCGTACAGTTTTAGCTTCCATACTTTCTGGTCAAAATACTTAAAGCCTATGCCGGTATCATCTTGTAATATTGATTTGCTCTTGGTCAGACATACATCGCGAATGGCCGAGAAGGTACCGTAGTTCATCAGATAAGAAGCGGACTTGGCGTACATGTAAAAATCTGGCAGGCCATTCAGGTAATTAAGCAATGGCTTATTAGCTCCCAGGGCCGGAAGTTTTTCAAAAGTCTGATCTCCCAGGTTAGCTCTGAAGTAAGTGATTTTCCGCAAGGTGTCCGTACCTGTAGTGCGAAAATATATTTCTATAAAATCGTTTACATGAGTAGGAGTAGAATCCGCCGGAAGTGCTGAGATGCTGCCATTATCATTCAGGTGGTTTTTGTGAATAGCCACTACGCTATGTCCGGTTCTTTCCAGAAAAACGCACATTAATGGAATAACGCCATTAACTTTTTGTTTTTGCAGGTCGTTGATCATTTTATGGGTAATGAAATAACTCTTCTCAAAAATGTCTTGCAGTGATTGATAAACAGAGTTGAGATAATAAGCTGCGTTGGCACTATCCATCTTTTGAATATTTGGCATATCACCAGGCCTTTCCATAGCAATCATTACGTATTGTTTGGCGTTGGGATAAAAGGCCAGTGCGTGCAAAATATCCGGTCCCGAGAAGGGATAGAATAAAGTAAGTGGTTTATCCTGCTCGGTCTTCAGTTCTGTTTTCGACCAACTGCGCATAAGGCTTAGCCTGTTCTGATCTATCTTCAAAAAGTTTGCGTCCATTTCCGACGCGTATTTGCTGAAGAACGAATTGTGTAAAATCTTTCCGGGTATATTTTTTGAGTTAACGGGTTGCATACCAGCTAAAAACAACGAGTAGTCGTTTAGAAGAGTGTCTTGGCTTACTGCCAGTGCGCTGGTATCTGTATGGGTGGTAATAACCTGATTGATGTTAACTGCCGGCGCATTTTTTTTGGCGGGACCAGACTGACTATTGCAGCCGTTGCATATAAAAACTACGAAAATTAACTGGAGAAAGTACTTCATGAATAATGGTTTGTTTTATGGATTTATTGAATGCTTATGTTTTGACTCGTGTTTTTCTTTAGCCGCTTCAACAACGGTTTTCTGGATTGAAAAATGGTTGGCGGCAAAATATACCAGGCCGCCTACTGCTACAACACCGACACCAATAAGGCTAGGGAGCGGATGGCTGCTTGCCCAAAAATACATGAACCATATATTAGCGGCAATGAAAAAGAGTGGCGTGACAGGATAACCAAATGTTTTGTAAGGCCTGGAAAGTTTTGGCTGTTTGAATCTTAAAATAATAACCCCGAAAACGGTAAGGGTGGAGAACAAAGTCAACACAAAAGTGGTGTAGCCCAAAATCGTTTCAAACGAAGAGGTAAAAAGGATGATTAGTGCTATGGCACTTTGGAACCAAATGGCCCTGGTTGGTATGCCGTGGTTGTTTCGGTGGCTTACCAGTTGAAAAACAGAGAAATCTTCCCCAATGCGGTGAAGTACTCTTGGTCCGGCGATAATCATACTGCTGATGGTGGATATCAGCAGCATACTGATAATAAGGCTGATTACCCGGCCGCCGTTCTCACCAAAAATATACTTTGCGGGAATAAAAGCTACATCCGGCACTCCGGCCATTTCGGCTACGGGCGCTACATATAAAAAAATGTAGTTTAACAGTACATATAGTAAAGTGACTATGGCGGTACCTGAAATGATGGATAGCGGAATATTGCGGGTTGGATCTTTTATCTCACCGGCTATATAGCTGCTGGCGTTCCACCCACTGTATGCAAAGTTTACAAACACGAGGGAGGAGGCAAATGCTGCGCTGAAAACGGAAACGGTTGTTGCATGTGTAGGTAGAAAACTTACAGATTGTGGATGGACCAGTACAAAACCGCAAATAACAAAGAGTATGATGAGTACTATTTTCAACCCGGTTGCTACCGATTGAAATCCTCCGCCTACCCGGTAATCGATAGATTGAACTATGGTGATGAAAACAATTACTGCAGCCCCAATAAGGCGGGCATCAAAACCTGGTATTACGTTACTGAAATATTTGCCCAGCAAGAAAGCCGCCATGGCTATAGGTGCACTAAAACCAATGATGGCGCTCACCCAACCCGAAAGAAAACCTAGGCCCGGATGAAATATCTCGCTCAGAAAGTTGTATTCGCCGCCGCTGCGAGGCAGAGCGGCTCCTAACTCGCTATAAGCAAAAGCGCCGGACAGAGCAATCAAACCCCCAAGTGTCCACAATATAATGATAGAGGCAAAGTCATGTATACCGAGTAACTGGAAACCAAGGCTGCCAAATACACCGGTACCAATCATATTGGCTATAACTACCGCAGTGGAGGTGTTTAAACTATATTTTTTGCTCATTTTAGGCTCAAAGGGCGGGCAAATGTAAAAAATGATGCGGGATAGAACAGTTTAAAAACATTGGGTGGAGTATTTCATTCAAATCTGTTTGGTTGCGTAAACCGTCATAAAATATGGTGAAAATATTATTTATTGGAAATAATTAAGAAACCATGCCGGCATTCGAAAGCGCGATTTTAATATTTGAAAACTCGCGCAAACCGGTAAGTTCTTCACCGCAATAATCAGGCAACGCAGTCAGATTTTTGTTCTCTGGCGTTTCTATTTCTACTATCTGCATACCGTTAGGGTAGATATCTATATCTACGTGGCAACCATTGTAGTTGGTTGTATACCTTATTTTGTTTAAACGAATATTAGTAGTGTTGAACAGTTCTAAAGCATCATCATTAGGTATTTGGTATTCATATTCATGCTTGTCGGTAATACTCCCGTCCACGTTAGCTTTATAGCAAATGTGTGATTTTAGCTCGTTGTCTGATTCGGTGATTCGTACGCGCAACTGTTTACCTTCTGCTAACATCAGATAGGCTTGTTTTATTTTAACTGAGGCCAAACCGGCCGGAAGAAATTTGAGTTTGAATTTTCTTTCACTTTCTATCATTGCGCTAATTTATTTACTTATCACCAGTGTTTGACCGGGATGCAGGTCGGCAGTTTGGAGGTTGTTCGCTACCACAAGTTGCTGCACAGTAGTATTAAATCTTTTAGCTATCGAGTACAAAGTATCACTCGGGCCAACGGTATATTGCATATGTTGTGCTTCCAGTGAGTTTTTTATCATGGCCGGCACATCGTTGTTAGTGGTAACCGAGGCGCCGGATGAAATGTTGTTTTGTGGAGCGCTACCGGCGTTTATCGTTTTCAGAAAATCGGCATATGTCATGGCCCGCGGCGGGGAAGTGCGTTTCTCCTGTAGGAACAGCGTTTCTCCGGGCACCGGTTGATCATTAGCAACCATCATATTTTTCTGGTAAAGCTCTTTCAATCGTATTCCAAATTTTTGCGATATATCGTGCATGCTTTCACCCGTTAGTACAATGTATTTTTCTTCGGAGGCACGGGCTCTTTTGCTTTGTAGAAATATGTTTTCGCCATCTTTAAACTTGTCGCCTTCGTTCATATCGTTATAGGCCAATAAAAGGGAGTATTGTATTCCGTGACTAAAGGCTACAGAAAGGGGATCAATGGTTCCGTGTGCCTTTATTACCTTGGCTCCATTTACCAGTAAGCTGTTTTGGGAGCCGTCGGGAGGTGTATTACTAATGGTTGCAGAGGGCTTCAGGATTTCGTGTTTGGGGGCTTTGACCGGCTCTTCCGGTTGAGGTTTGGGTTCGGCTAATGCAACTGATGTTGTTTCGGGATAATCGGTTTGGTGAGCGAGAAGTTTACCTCTTTCTTCCAGTTGGGCCAATACTTGCTGGTCGAATTCATACAGATGATTGTCTTCAATGGTTTTGATTAGCGCTTCTGCATATCGGGGGTTAGTGGCGTATCCTGCAGATTTTAAGCCTGCGGCCCAGGCCTTATAGTCTGTAATCGGTAGGCCAAACAGACTTGCGTAACGGCTACGTGTTATTAAGAAATCTGAGTGGTCAGCGTATGAGTCTTCCGGTTGTTCATATACCCTAAAGCATTCATTGGGTGCGTCGTCGTTTTGGTAATATTTTTTGCCATCCCATTCATCTTTGCATTTAATACCGAAGTGGTTGTTCGTTTCGGTTGTTAATTTGCTTTTGCCATATCCGCTTTCAAAAAGACCCTGGGCTAGGGTAACGCTTGCCGGTATTTTGCAACGCACCATCTCCTGCATGGCTATATCTTTATACCGCGCAATATAATTTGCAATATCCTGTTTCACCTGGCAATAGCCGCTTGCTATTATGAAGAAAAAAGAGGGGATCAATAAAAATGACTTGACTTTCATTTGCAGTATTTACCAAGTTCTAAAGTACATAGCCTGGCTATATGGAGTAACGCGAAATGTTGACCAAATGTTGTGTGTTTCGGGTATAACGTAGGCTTTTTGGGACAGGATTTTATACCAGTTTTCGAGCAATATTTAGACCGTCTCTTAGTGGTAAAATGAAAGCTTCAACACGTTTATCGGCGGCAACCTTTTTGTTGTAATTATCAATTGCTATGGTGTCTTTATCTTTCGTTTCGTGTATTACTTTACCGCTCCACAAAACGTTGTCTGCAACTATGTACCCGCCGGTGCGCACCTTGTCAAAAACCAGGTCGTAATAGTTACAGTAATTTATTTTGTCGGCATCTATAAAAACCAAATCGAATGTTTCTTCCAGGGAGGGGATTATCTGGCGCGCATCGCCTACCAGTTGTTTTACTTTTTTGTTTAGCCCCGCTTTCGAAATATAATTTTCGACCATGGGCTGCAGTTCTTCATTAATATCGATGGTATACAGCAATCCATCAGTTGTTAAACCTTGGGTCAGGCAAATACCTGAGTAACCGGTAAAAGTTCCAATCTCCAATATACGTTTTGGTTGAAGCATGTGCGATATTGTTGCCAGAAACTGCCCCTGTAAATGGCCCGAAAGCATATTTGGCATTTGCACCTTTACATACGTTTCGCGGTTTAGCTCATGCAGCACTACGCTTTCCGGGGAGGAGTGTTGTTCTATATAGTGCTCAATTTCGGATGAAACCAGGTGCATATTATATAATTGATTTATTTTTTAATTCGTTCAGGATAATTTTAAACCAGAAGGAATATTTTTCAGGGTGCATTTCAATATCAGCTGAAAGCCGGTCTGGTTTTATCCACTCTATAGCAGCAATTTCTTGCGTGTTAAAACTGAAGGGCTCGTTATAAGTTCCTGTAAAAACAGTATCGTATTCATGTTCGGTTAAGCCACTGGGCTGGTCATAAGCTTTGTAAATAAAATGAAAAGCTTCTTTAAGCCGGGTTTTGAAACCCAGTTCTTCATACAACCTTCTTTCTGCCGCTTGCTGAAAGGTCTCGTCTTTGCGTGGATGACTACAACAGGTATTGCTCCATATGCCGGCCCAGTGATATTTATTTAATCCGCGTTGTTGAATCAGCATTTCTCCTTTATTGTTAAAGATAATGACGCTGATAGCCCGGTGTAAAATTCCCTTTTGATGGGCATCCAGTTTTGGGCTATAACCTAATACCTCATCCTTTTCATTTACCAGCACTACCTCTTCCTGCATACTCAAATCCTCCATGGCCATTTATTTTTTTTCGCCTTCAGGATTCTTGAACCATCCTGAGTACATAATGTAATTGTTGCTAATTCGTTCTATTAAATTCTTAAAATTTTCTTTATCCGTCTCCTTCACCTTTTTGGCTGGTATACCAGCATAAATACTACCGGGTTCCACGATAGTATTTTCAAGTACAATGGCGCCTGCCGCAATAATGCTGTTTTCACCAATTACGGCGTGGTCCATTACTATAGCGCCCATACCTATTAAAACGTTATCATGTATAGTGCAACCATGAACAATGGCCCGGTGCCCAATGGAAACGTTGTTGCCAATTAGGACTGAAGCTTTTTGGTAAGTGCAGTGTAAAATTGCTCCATCCTGTATGTTTACTTTATTGCCGATGCGGATGGAGTTTACGTCTCCACGTACCACGCTTGTAAACCACACGCTGCAATCGTGACCCATAATGACATCTCCTATAACCGTTGCATTTTCTGCCAGGAAATAATTGTTGCCAAATTTTGGGTGGATGCCGTTTACCGGAATAACTAATGCCATGGTACAAGGATAAGTGCTATTTTTTGCAAAGGCAAATGAGCGGATTTTGATAAAGCGGTTAGAATTTTATTTCCATATCTAAATCCCAGCCGCCCTTTAGGGTGTATGTATTAGGGAAGGAAATAATTTTTTCGGGTTGTGTTTTTGTTTTGAAATTGCCTGTGTCCCATTTTCCGTTTCCGTTTGTATCATCAATTGCATTTACCTTATAGGTGCCTGCCGGTGCATCGGGAATGGTGAGTTTCATTTCCGTTTGATGACTGAAGTATATTTCTTTTATTAATGCGTCTGTATTGTCAAGAATGCGGACTACGTAGTTTTTGTCCGCGGTTGGTGATTTAAGGATAACATTTAAATTACCATAGTTGTCTTTGGAGGTGGTTTTGAATTTATACTTGTACTTAACGTTCCACGTGCCAAAAATATCCTGGAAGGCGGAGTCCGGAATTTCAAGCACATAATTCATGTTCTCCTTCTTCTCAAAATCGAATTTTACAAACTGTTTGGTTTTTGGATCGATGTCGAATTTAACAGGGAGCTCTTTTTTAACAGTATCCTCGAAAAGATGAAAGGCTTTTGCGGGATTTATTCCTGTGATGGGCCTTGTAAAGAATATTTTAAGCGGTTTATAGAACTCTAAAGTATTAATAATATCTTTACTAGTAGTTGGCGAGGCGGGCGTATTTGATTGGTTATCAATGGCCAAGTAGTATTTTGGTTTTTTGAAAATGGAATCCTTATCATAATTTTGTAATTCGATTCTCGCGGTGTCTTTCAGGGTGTCATTGGCCACGAGGAACATTTTCATTCTTTTTTCATAATATTTTGAATACCAGTAAGTTATGGTGTCTTTTGTGGTATTAAAATAAGAAAAATCATTATCTGTTTGGATGCTTGATTCCATTTCGATGCTGTCAATAGGCCTGGAGTAGTAGATTTGAACCATTCCGGGCTTCACTGACTTATCACCCGCGTAATTTAATTTTGGCGAGCCCTCCTGGAATAATCTGAGCTCTACTTTTTTCGGGATACTGTCCGTGAGGTCAAGTAATGAGTCTAGGAAGCCTATCATTTCGTTTGGCTGATTGTAGAGGTAGTCATAATTCTGGTCTTTTAGTGCGAAGACCCGGTATTTGGCTGCCTTAATATTACTGATTTGAAAGTTTCCGCTTTTATCGGTTTTAGCAAAATAGAAAGGTTTTGATCTTTTGATGGCATTTACTGAATCGGGTGGATACAGCGATACAATGACTCCATCAGCGGGGGTATTATCTTTGGCCAGGGTTACCTTTCCGCTAACTTTTTGAGAGTCTATAAAATCGCCGGTTGAGAAAACGTAAGTAAAATTGTTCAGTATGTTACCTTCGTTTACGTCCTTAATGTCTTCAGCAAAGTTGATTGTATAGGTAGTGCTATCGCGTAAAGTACCCTTCAGTTTTATCACTAAAGTTTTGTTGTTTATTTTGAATTCGGGTCGTTTTTCCATCGGTGGAGATAACAATGTCTGCGAAAAGCCTGTGGCTTTAATGAATTCGTTGAAGGTAATCTCGATGGTTTTGCTATTAAAGTGTAGACTTTTATTGGCGGGAAACATTTTTTTCGGTTTGGGTGGTATGGTATCTTTTTTACCACCTTCCGGTGCTTTTTCATTAGCACAGTTAGTAAGAATCAGGGAAAAACAGAGCACAACCACCCAATAGATGCCGGAAATGACCTGTTGTAGAGATTGTTTTTGTTTCACTTCAATGTTTTATCGACCCATATGGACCAGTAATACCGACATATCTGCCGGTGAAACACCGCTTATTCTACTGGCTTGTCCCAGGGAAGTGGGTTTTATTTTGGCTAGTTTTTGCCTCGCCTCAATGGATAATGACTTTAAATTGGAGTAATCGAATTCTGCATCAAGCCTGATGTTCTCCATTTTTCCCATCCGTTCTACTAATTCAACTTCCTTTTGTATGTAGCGGGCATATTTCAACTCAATTTCTGCAGATTCTACTACCTCTTTATCATATCTTTCCAGCATAGTTTTTAATTCCGGGAGCGCTCTTTGCAGCAAGTTCAGGTCCACGTGGGGTCGGGAAAGTATCTTATCCAGCTTTACTTTTTGGTTTATTTCGGCACTGCCCACCTCTGTAAGGACTCCATTAATGGCCTCGGGATTTACTGCATAATTAGAAATGAAGGCGCCGATCGTCTTAATAGCCTCTTTTTTAGCTCGTACATTATCTAGTCTTTTATCATCAGCGAGCCCTATTTGATGACCTATTTCAGTTAATCTTAAGTCAGCATTGTCCTGGCGGAGCAGTATTCTATACTCTGCTCTGCTGGTAAACATGCGGTATGGCTCCTCGGTTCCCTTGTTTATCAGGTCATCGATGAGCACCCCGATATAGGCGTCTGAGCGCTTCATCACTACAGGTTCTTGTTCTTTGGCAGCCCTGTGGGCATTAATACCAGCCATTAATCCCTGGCAGGCGGCCTCCTCGTAGCCGGTTGTTCCATTAATTTGCCCGGCGAAGAACAGGTTCTTCACCAACTTCGTTTCCAGGGTTTGGGTTAATTGGGTAGGGGGGAAATAGTCGTATTCTATAGCATATCCCGGTCTAAACATCTTCATGTTTTCAAACCCGGGCACCTCTTTCAGCGCCTTGTATTGTACATCCTCGGGCAATGAGGTGGAGAAACCATTGACATAGATTTCCACGGTGTTCCATCCTTCCGGCTCTACAAACAGTTGATGCCTGTCCTTATCTGCAAAACGGTCAATTTTATCCTCTACCGAGGGACAATATCTGGGCCCAAGGCCTTTAATTCTACCGGAAAACATGGGAGATTTATCAAAGCCAGTGCGGAGCAAATCGTGCACTTTTGGGTTGGTATAGGTCATCCAGCAACATCTTTGGGTAAGTGGTTTATCCACCTCCTTGAAGGGATTGACCCCTTTTTTGTATGAAAACCCTATTACATCTTCATCTCCATCTTGCCTATCCATCCGGGTGTAATCAAGACTTCTTCCATCTATACGAGGCGGAGTTCCTGTCTTCATTCTTCCTGCCTCAAATCCCAGGGTAACTAATTGCTCTGTTATGCCATGGGCCGCCTTCTCTCCCGCTCTTCCACCGCCAAAGTTTTTTTCCCCGATATGTATCAGACCATTCAGAAAGGTACCATTGGTTAGGACTACTGATTTGGCTGGAATCTCTATGCCCATAGAAGTTCTTATACCGCAGACCCTCCCATCTTTTACAATCAAACCTCCTACCATTTCCTGCCAGAAATCAACATTGGGTGTTTGCTCCAGCATGTTCCTCCATTCGGCAGCGAACATCATGCGGTCGTTCTGGGTTCTTGGGCTCCACATAGCTGGCCCTTTGCTCCTGTTAAGCATGCGGAATTGAATCATACTTTTATCCGACACTATACCCGAGTATCCTCCCAGGGCATCAATTTCGCGCACTATTTGTCCTTTGGCAATTCCTCCCATAGCGGGGTTGCAGCTCATTTGAGCAATGGTTTGCATATTCATGGTAACCAGCAGCACGCTGCTTCCCATGTTTGCTGCTGCTGCTGCTGCTTCGCACCCTGCGTGTCCTGCACCTACTACTATGACATTATATTCTTTAAACACTTCCTTTTATTTAGAGCGCAAAGATAACTACTCTGCGTATTAAAAATTGTTTGACCGTTTAGCCTTGTAACAGCTATTCGCATTTTGGTTTTGATTGTTCCACGTGGCACATTTTAAGGCAATGTCTGGCCTTCATTTTGTTCCACGTGGCACATTTGTATTTAAGACCCCTCTTTTTGATACATCTAATTGACTACCATTTAGTTGTACCTAAAAACCAGCTTTTTTTGGTCAGCTTGTTGTATAGGATGTTTAAGCATTCCATAACGCCCTTTTAAACTTGCGCAGCCACTCATTTTCCATGCTCCGCATGGTTTCTTTATCCGCCTTGCGCTTGTCCTTATAACCCATTAAATGCAGTATGCCATGAAAAACGACCCGGTTTAATTCTTCTGAAAAGTCGCTATTAAACTTTGCAGCATTTTCTTTAACCCGATCGGTGCTGATATAAATCTCAGCTTCAATTTCTTCTTCCGTTTCACCGAGCGGAAAGGTGATTATGTCTGTATAAAAATCATGACCCAAAAACCGCTTATTCATATCCAGTAAAAACTCATCACTACAAAACACGTAACTGATGCGCAGCTTCTTCTTTGCCTGGCCCGCTATAAATTTTTTAAGAGCCGCTTTTGGTAAGGGCGGCAATTTTATGTCTGCAGTTTGAAATGTGATAGGCATAAGTGTAATTAAAGGTCATTCTTTGTTCGCCCTGGTTTATGAGGATAACAGATAGCTTTTCAGTTCGTCATAAGTCGGCTTAATAACAACGCTTTGTTTTTTTAGTTTTAATAATTGATGCAGTTGTGCCGGCACTGAAAGTGCTTCGCCAATGGCCGGCTCTACAACATCGCTAAACTTTAATGGATGTGCGGTTTCTAAAAACAATCCTCCCGATTTATTGCCCGAAACATGAAGATATTGCTCAAGAGCGCAATACCCCACTGCGCCGTGAGGGTCGAGGGTGTAATGACAGTTTCTAAACACCCGGGCGATAGTGTCTCTGGTGCTTTCGTCGCTTACCCGGTAGCTGCTGATAAGGGCTTTTATCTTTTCAAAATCATGGCCGAACAATTCGAGGATGCGCACAAAGTTACTGGGATTGCCTACATCCATCGCATTTGATATGGTGGCGATTGCATCCAGGGTTTCAAACTTTCCGGTTTCCAGATACCGGGTAAAAACATCGTTGCGGTTACATGCTGCCACAAAGTGTTTAACCGGTAAACCAGAAACTGTTGCCAATAGCCCGGCACAAATATTTCCAAAGTTACCACTGGGAACCGATATAACCGGAGGTTCCTCAGCGGCCCATTGTTGTAGTGCATAGAAATAATAAAACTGTTGGGGCAACCAGCGTGCAACATTAATAGAGTTGGCAGATGTAAGAAAAAGCCCCTGGTTCAACTCGTTATCTGTAAAGGCTTGTTTTACCAATTTCTGGCAGTCATCAAAAGTGCCTTGTACTTCCAGTGCTTTAATGTTCTGTCCGAGCGTGGTGAGTTGCAACTCCTGAATCTTGCTCACCTTGCCGGATGGATAAAGAATAACCACCTCTACTCCTTCCACCCCCAGAAATCCGTTAGCCACTGCACTACCGGTATCGCCGGAAGTTGCAACCAGCACTGTAATTTTTTTCTTGTTGTAGCGCGAGAAGTACCCCAGGCATCTACTCATAAATCTTGCGCCCACATCTTTGAATGCTAATGTGGGTCCGTGAAATAGTTCAAGAGATGAAATAGTCTCATTCACTTTCACCAAAGGAAAATCGAAGTTCACGGTGTGGGTGCATATTTCGTGCAGCTCTGTTTCGGGTATTGTATCGCCAACATAGGGGCGAATAACTTCGAAAGCAATGTCGGCTTTAGAAATTTGTTTGAGCGAGGTCCGCAGTCTGTTTGAAATCGCCGGTATTTGCTCAGGAAAGTACAATCCTTTATCCGGGGCCTGTCCGCGAATGGTGGCCTCTTTGAAATCTACTTTTGGAGAAATTTTATTGGTGCTATAGTATTTCATGGTGTTCCGCGTTCAGGTGTTTGCATCGTTATGTATAGTTACCCCCTGGCTGTTGACGGTAGTTACATGTGTATGAAAATCGACGCCAATTATTTCGTAAACATGCCGCATAGCCTGTTCAACTCTTTTGGCGGTGGCCTCATCTTTGCTCAGCATAAACACTGAGGGACCGGAACCCGATATTCCTCCTCCCAAAGCTCCGGCTTCTTTGCTTCGCTTTTTTAATTCATCAAAACCCGGTATCAGCATACTGCGTACGGGTTCAATCAGCACATCATGCAGTGAGCGGCCAATCAGCTCATAATCTTCTTTCATAAAACCGGCCACCAGGCCGGCTACATTAGCCCATTGCGTAATGGCATCCTTCAGCAGAATTTGTTTTTTCAGAATCTGCCGGGCGTCTGATGTCTTTACTTCAATTTGCGGATGGATGACCGTAACATGCAATACCGGAAAGTTGAGCGGGATAATATCCATAGGCTCGTTGCTGCGGATAAGGGTAACGCCACCATAAATACACGGCGCTATATTATCGGCATGTCTCGAACCTGAAGCTACCTGTTCTCCGTACGTTGCAAATCGGACCAGGTCAGATTTATTGAACCGGTTGCCCAGTAAATAATTAGCGCCTGCCACTACCCCTGCAGCACTTGCTGCGCTTGAGCCAATTCCGCTGCCGGGCATAATGTTTTTGGTGCTCTCAATTTCGAACCCAACATTTTCATCAATCTCTTTCATCATCGCTAACAGCGCGCCGCCCAAAACATTTTTCTCCGGTTCCACGGGCAAATTGTAATGGTCTTTGTTGATAATGCGGATGGTTTTTTCTGGCAATAAACGCATCACCAGTTTATCGTAAGGTTCATGCAGCGCAAGCCCCAATACATCAAACCCGCAAACTATGTTTGCAACGGTAGCAGGAGCATGGACTGTAATTTTTTTCATTTTAAATTTTTAAGGAACGCCGATATATTATTACAAGCTACTATAAAAATAAATTTCCTTATATTAATAAAACATTATCTGATTAATAATCAATTTAAATATTATTTTTATAGCAAAAATTACATTGAACCGGTTTTCTTTTGGTTCTACTTTCCCGAGGTTCTGATAATATCGGCAAATACACCTGAAGCCGTTACTTCAGCCCCCGCCCCCGCTCCTTTAATCACCAGTGGCTGTTGTACATATCTGCGGGTATAAAACAGTACCACATTATCTTTTCCATACAGGTGGTAGAAATCATGTTCTTTGGGAATATGTTTCAAACCCACAGAAGCCTTTCCGTTTTCCAGCCGGGCTACAAATTTTAGTTTACATCCTTTAACTGCTGCATCATCATATAGTTTTTTGAAATGTGATTCATGCTTCTCCAGTTCTTTATAAAAATCAGCCACCGAACCTTTCATACACGGGGCTGGTAAAAACACATCATTCGTAATTTCTTCCATTTCCATTTTATAACCAGCCTCGCGCGATAGAATCAGAATTTTGCGCATTACATCAGTTCCGCCCAAATCCAGGCGCGGGTCGGGTTCGGTGTAGCCCTCATCCTGCGCTTGTTTAACCACCGCGGCAAACGGACGAGTGCCGTCGTAGTTATTAAAAACAAAAGTCAGTGTGCCCGATAAAATCGCTTCCATCTGTTGCACAGCATCACCACTTCTCAGCAAATCATTCAGCGTGCCTATAATAGGTAGTCCTGCGCCAACGTTAGTTTCAAACAAAAACGAAGTGTTGAACTCGCCGGCCAGTTGTTTAAGTTTTTCATAATTACTGTAAGCTGATGAGCTGGCAATTTTATTACACGCTACCACCGAAATACTTTTTTGTAAAAGGCCCGCATAAATACCGGCAACCTCGTCGCTGGCGGTTATGTCTACAAACACCGAGTTGCGCAAATTCTTATCACGGATAAAATCAGCAAGTTCGGATATCTTCATAGCCTTCGCATTATTCAGCTCCTCTTCCCATTTGTTTAAGTCGATACCGTCTTCATTTAAAGCAATTTTTTTACTGTTAGCAATAGCTACAACACGCAATTGCAGACGCAGATGTTTGAGCAAATAGGCCTGTTGCTGTTTTAACTGTTCGAATAAACGCTTGCCTACATTACCTGCGCCGGCGATAAACAGGTTGAGCTGCTTAAACGCTGTTTCAAAAAACTCTTCATGCAAAACGTTGATGGCCTTCTTAACGTCGCCCACTCCGATTACGGCAGAAATATTTTTTTCAGAAGAGCCCTGTGCAATGGCACGAATGTTGACGCCGTTTTTGCCGAGTGCGCTAAACATGCGTCCGCTAATGCCGGGATGGTTTTTCATGTTGTCGCCAACCAGGGCCACAATGGCTAATCCGTTTTCAACGTGCAAAGGCTGCAGCTTACCGGCACTTATTTCGTAATTAAATTCCACATCAATGGCCTCTTGCGCCTTAGCGGCATTTACCTCGTCAATGGCTACGCAAATGGAATGCTCGGATGAACTTTGCGTAATCAAAATCACATTTATTTTTTCGTCCGACAGCGCTTCAAACAAACGTTTTGAAAACCCTGGTATTCCCACCATGCCACTTCCTTCCAGCAGCAGCATGGATATTTTACCCATGCTCGACAAACCGGTTACGATATTACCCTGCCCGCCGGCTTTTGCTATTTTATTTTCAATGAGGGTACCTGCATCTTCAGGGGCAAAAGTGTTTTTTATCAAAAGCGGAATGCCTTTACCCATAGCCGGTTGAATGGTTGGCGGATAAATAACCTTGGCCCCGAAATGCGACAACTCCATAGCTTCCTGGTACGAAATATGAGGAATCACTTTCGCGTTTTGCACCAGTCGCGGGTCAGCCGTCATCATACCGCTAACATCTGTCCATATTTCTAAGGCATCCGGATTTTTATCTGACACCGCGGCCGAAAAAATAGCTGCTGTGTAATCAGAACCACCCCGCCCCAGTGTTGTAGTAATGCCGTGTGTATCGGAAGCAATAAACCCGGGAAAAAGGTAAAGTGGCGACGGGTGTGCCTTTACATATTCCTGAATTTTATGATTCGTAACTTCAAAATTTACGGCCGCAAAACCGAAATTTGAATTGGTTATAATAAGCTTTCGCGCATCTTCCCACTGGTGTTTTATATCCAGCGATTTAAGTTTGTGCGAAACAATTACTGATGACAAAAGCTCACCAAAACTTACAATCCTGTCGAGGGTACGCGCTGAAAGCTCTCCCAGCATAAACACTCCTTCGCAAATGGCCTCAAGTTCGTTGCATTTTGTTTTTACTTCGCTTAAAATGGCGCTTTGCTGGGCAACCGGTATTAATTCTTTCACCGTTTGCAAATGCCGCTCTTCTACAGACTTCAATTTTTCTTTATATGTTTCTTGGCCAGCGGCGGCCTGTTTTCCTGCATCAATTAAAACATCGGTGGTGCCTCCCAGCGCCGACACCACTACCATGGCCGGCCCACGCTTTAGGATGTTTTGAACAATAGCTATTACCTTTTTAATGTTTTCAGCATTGGCCACCGAAGTGCCGCCAAATTTTAATACCTGCATGTATGCTTTATTTTAAAACCGAATGTTAGTGCATTTTACCGGCAGCGCATTGCCTGTTTTGAACAGCAGGTTTTGGTTGTGGACACTGGGGTGGGCAACCAATAAGTTTTCGTGCTTTTAAATGCTAAAACACAAAACAGCCGCGCAGTAAATAATATAACCGATCACTACCAAAAGCGACCGCGTTTGAAAAGCCCTCTTTCAATAATAATATAAAAAATATAGAATATTTTCGGGTTGCTAAGTTTGTACCTTCGTGGCCCGGTGGAAAAGGACCGTTAATCTTCCAGCACAATATCAAACTGCACCAGGTCGATAAAGTCTTTTACCCGGTCTTCAATTTCGCGATGGCTGAGGTTGCGTAAACGCTCGGTACCAAACTTCTCTACACAAAAAGAAGCCATAGCCGAACCATAAATAATAGCGCGTTTCATGTTTTCGAAACTGATGTCGCGGGTCTTATCCAGGTATCCGCAAAAGCCTCCGGCAAAAGTATCGCCGGCACCGGTTGGGTCAAATACGTCTTCAAGCGGAAGAGCCGGTGCAAAAAACACTTCGTTTTCATGAAACAACAATGCTCCGTGTTCGCCTTTTTTAATAACCAGGTACTGAGGACCCATTTTTAAAATCTTTTTAGCCGCCTTTACTAACGAATACTCGTTCGATAGCTGGCGTGCTTCGGCGTCATTTACGGTTAACACGTCTACCTGGCCAATTACCTTGCGCAGATTTTCGATAAAAGGCCCGGTCATCCAAAAATTCATAGTGTCTAAAACTATCAGCTTCGGGCGGCTGCTCAATTGCTCAATCACTTTCATTTGCAGCGAAGGGTCGATATTACCCAACAGTAAAATATCGCTTTGCTTATAGCTTTCCGGTAAAACCGGGTTAAACTCCAGCAAAACATTCAGGTCAGTAATCAACGTGTCGCGGGTGTTCATATCCAGGTGGTATTTGCCGCTCCAGAAAAAAGATTTTTTTCCGGTCTTTACTTCAATACCTGCGGTATCAACGCCGCGGGCGTTCAGCAATTCCAGTTCTTTCATGTCAAAGTCATCGCCAATAACCGAAACGATATTTACTTTTTTAGAAAAATACGAGGCGCTCCAGGCAATATAGGTAGCCGCTCCGCCCACTATTTTATCGGTTTTGCCAAATGGGGTTTCTATAGCATCAAAAGCAACGGTTCCAACAGTAAGTAATGACATAAACGATATCTGGTTTTTAGTATGATTGGGCGCAAATGAACGTTTTTTTAACTCAATTTTATAGGCGGGGCTTATGAAATATGACAGGTCGCTGCATTCTCATACATCCCGGGGCATTTTCACTGTTGCAGCGCGGACGTAAATTTTTTATGGCTGTAACAATAACAATCAAATCAAAAATTCATACCTTTAACGAAAAAATAAACAATTATGCCTAAGATAAGTGCTTATGTAAAGAGAAGAATGAGAGACGCAGGCGTAGAGTTGCTCGATGCCGAAAAATTATATTTGAAGTGCAATGTTGATGGCACCAAGTACTATGCCGAACCCAAGCAAAGCGGCCGACTGGGACGCGACTGGTGGAAATGCCCCAACGGTTGCAGCGAAAAGAAGAAGTAATCCTTTTTGCCCTCACCGCAATTACAATTTTTGAAAGCAGCTTTAATGCGCACGCCCTGCTGTTGCGCATTTCTGTTTTTTACCAATAAATCAAAGAATGCTCATCCTGCCTGTTATTTAAACAGCATTTAATCTATCGATACCGGTGGTTGCCAAAACTTTCGGTTCAAACAAACTAAATTCATTTTTTCAATTTTATTTGTTTATCTTTGAGACGTAAAAGCCTCAAAAAGGCATAATAAATTTGATGTATGAACACGATGGATGAGTTTTGGTATGACTTGCGTTTAGCGTTATCAGCTCCTGCAAATTTTAACACATCGATACCCCGACGGATTCAAAACAGGTATCGAAGAGTATCGATTGGTATCGATAGGTGCCAGTTGGTATCGATTTGCCTGGGGCAAACGGAGCCCCGGTTTTAACCATCGACATTCGGGAAGTTCCAAATACATGCCTAAGTATGTCGATTGATGTCGAAAATGTCTATGAATGTCGATGGGCTGGGGGCATGGCCCCTGGAATCGGCAGTTTGCAGGTCATGTTTGTCTACTGAAAATTATCGCCACTATGTAATATCTTCGCCCTCCTTATGCAACAGAAAAATCCCGATACCAAGGGTTATCCCGAATTTGACCAGTTATCGCTGCCTGATATTGAGAAAGACATACTCAAGTTTTGGGAGGAGAACAAGACTTTTGAAAAAAGCGTGACTTCGCGACCGGAAGACAAACGTTTTGTGTTTTACGAAGGGCCGCCATCGGCCAATGGCAAACCGGGTATTCACCACGTCATGAGCCGCACGCTTAAGGATTTGTTTTGCCGGTTTAAAACCCTGCAGGGTTACCGGGTTGAAAGAAAAGGCGGGTGGGATACGCATGGACTGCCCGTTGAGTTGAACGTGGAGAAGCAATTAGGCATTACCAAAGCCGATATCGGCACTAAAATATCGGTAGCCGAGTACAACAAACTTTGCCGCGAAGATGTAATGCGCTTTACGGATGTATGGAACGATTTAACCACTAAAATGGGTTACTGGGTTGACCTCAGCAATCCCTATATTACTTACGAGAACGATTACATAGAAAGCTTGTGGGCGCTGCTTAAAAAGCTGTATGATAAGGGCTTGTTGTACGAGGGTTATACCATTCAACCCTACTCGCCGGCGGCAGGTACCGGTTTAAGTTCGCACGAACTAAACCAACCAGGTTGTTATAAAAACGTGAAGGACGTTTCGGCCATTGCCATGTTTAAACTGGTGCGCGATGAAAGGAGCCGGTTTCTTTTTGATAATGATGCGGAAGATGTAAGGTTTTTAGCCTGGACGACCACTCCATGGACCTTGCCATCCAATACCGCTTTGGCAGTAGGCGGTAATGTGCGCTATGTAAAAGCCAAAACCGTTAACTACTACACTAAAAAAGAAGTAAGCGTTATACTGGCAGCGGACCTGCTGGAAAAAACTTTTGAGTGGAATAACCTGGAGCTAAAGCATAGCGAAGATTTAGGTTTGGGTTCGGGTTTGGCTGGCCTGAGATATGAGCAGTTGTTGCCTTACACCCAACCGGCGGAGGGTGATGCTTTTAAAGTTGTTACAGGTGATTTTGTAACTACTACCGACGGTACCGGCATTGTGCATATTGCTCCTTCGTTTGGCTCGGATGACTTTAAAGTAGCCCGGCAAAACGGTATAGGTTATTTAACCTTAGTAGATAAGCAAGGCAAATTTGTAAGCGAAGTAAACGACCCTGTTTTTCCGCTGGGCGAGCGCTACATAAAAGAGGCATACTTAACGGACGAGGAAAAGTTTGCAGAGCTACAGGTGCAGAAAGAAAAGCTAAAGGAAATTATACCGCACCTGGAGAAATACATGAGTGTGGATGATTTGATAGTGCTAAAGCTGAAGCTTGAAAACAAGCTTTTTAAAACTGAAAAGTACGAGCACAATTACCCGCACTGCTGGCGCACCGATAAACCGGTTATTTACTACCCGCTCGATAGCTGGTTTATCAAAACAACCGCCGTTAAGGACCGGTTGATTGAGCTAAACAAAACTATTAACTGGAAACCGGCCCACACCGGTGAAGGCCGCTTTGGACAATGGCTGGAAAATCTGGTAGACTGGAATTTATCGCGCAGCCGCTATTGGGGAACGCCGCTGCCGATATGGAAAACGGAGGATGGCAGCGAGGAAATTTGCATTGGTTCTATCGACCAGTTATATGAAGAGGCAAATAAGGCCAGAGAACTAGGCCACAACAAATATGTACTGCTTGAAAAGGAGGTTTTTCACAACCAGGTTGATTTGCATAAGCCGTTGGTAGATGAAATAGTGCTGGTTTCGAAAAGCGGCAAGCCCATGTACCGGGTAAGCGATTTGATAGATGTGTGGTTCGACAGCGGTGCTATGCCCTACGCCCAGTGGCACTGGCCGTTTGATAATGTTGAGGTTTTTAAGAAGAATTTTCCGGCGGACTTCATTTCTGAGGGAGTTGATCAGACAAGGGGTTGGTTCTTTACTTTGCATGTAATTGGCACTTTGCTGTTTGATTCAGTGGCCTATAAAAACGTGGTTTCAAACGGATTGTTGCTGGATAAAAACGGCAATAAAATGAGTAAGCGACTGGGCAATATTATTGAGCCTTTTGAAGCCATGGAAAAATACAGTGCCGACGCTATCCGTTGGTATATGATGCGGAACAGCGACCCCTGGGATAACATGAAGTTTGACCTGGCAGGGGTGCAGGATGTTACACGCGCGCATTTCGGAACGCTGTACAACACATATTCGTTCTTCGCACTTTACGCCAATATAGATAACTGGAAGATAGATGAAAACAACCTGGTGCCGTTTGCCGGTAAACCGGAACTGGACCGTTGGATTATTTCGAAACTGCAATCGCTGATAAAAGAAGTAACCGGTTTTTATGAAGACTACGAGCCCACTAAAGCGGCAAGGGCCATTGAAGCTTTTGTAGATGAAAATTTATCTAACTGGTATGTCCGCTTGTCGCGCAGAAGATTCTGGAAAGGGGAAATGAGCGTGGATAAGGCCTCGGCGTACGAAACCTTGTACGAATGTTTGAGCGTTGTGGCCCAGTTGATGAGTCCGGTATCGCCATTCTTTACTGATTGGCTTTATAAGAGTCTGATGGGTGGTTCGCCTAAAGCCAGCGAATCGGTGCATTTAACCGATTTGGCCGGGGCTAACGAAAGCCAGATAGACAAGGATTTGGAAGAGCGGATGGAACTGGCCCAAAAAGCCTGTTCGCTGGTGCTTTCGTTGCGCAAAAAGGAAAAGATAAAAGTGCGCCAGCCGCTGCAAAAAATTATGATACCGGTGTTGAGCGAGCATGTGAAAGAGCAGTGGCAAAAAGTGGAAAGCTACATACTGAGCGAAGTGAATGTAAAGGCCATTGAGTACATCAGCGACGCCTCGGGCATAGTGAAGAAAAAGATAAAACCCAATTTCCGCGAGCTGGGTAAAAAAGTGGGAGGTAAGATGAAGAGTCTGCAAGCCGCCATTGGTTTATTTACACAAGACGACCTTCAAAAACTGGAACGTGATAAAGTGTTTGTTTTAAACCTGGACGGAGAGAGTTTCAATCTTGAACTAGGCGATGTTGAAATACAAAGCGAAGACATACCCGGTTGGCTGGTAGCCAGTGAAGGTGCCATAACGGTTGCCCTGGATGTAAAAATTACCGACGAACTACGCAACGAAGGAACAGCGAGGGAATTTGTAAACAAAGTGCAAAACATACGGAAAGACAAGGATTTCCAGGTGTTGGACAGAATCAAAGTTTCAGTAGTAAAAAACAAGACTTTTGAAATGGCGTTAGGTCAGTTTAAGGATTATATCAGCAACGAAATTCTGGCCAAAGAAATTTTACTGGTCGATTCGCTGGCCGATTTCGAAGAGGTTGAGCTGAACGAAGAGATACTACAGGTGAGGGTAGAACTAAACTAGCATTTGCTTGTATAAAGTGCATTTCAACAAGCGATAAATTGTATTGGGAATGAAAATGTTTGTTTAAAAAACTTAATACAAAAAGTGCCGTATAGCACAATGAGTAAGCAGTAATTATTTAAGCTGCAAACTAATTGTAATCAAATAAACAAAGCCAGGTTTGCATGAAACCATATAAAGTTTTATTAATTGTTTTGGGAGTGCTGGTTCTAGACCAGGCCGTTAAAATTTGGGTGAAAACCCACATGGTAATGGGCGAAGAGATTACTATTACCAACTGGTGGCGTTTGCACTTTACCGAAAATCCGGGTATGGCTTTTGGCATGGTTTTGCCGGGAGCCTGGGGCAAGTTGATTTTGAGTGTTTTCAGGCTGGCTGCGGCTGTGGGCGGCCTTTGGTATGTATTGCATTTACTGAGGAACAAAGCGCACACAGGTCTTATCATAGCCTGTTCATTAATACTTGCCGGTGCAATTGGCAATATGATAGATGGAGCCTTTTACGGCATGATATTTTCAGACAGCTACGGCAGCATAGCCCGCATATTTCCGAAAGAAGGGGGGTATGCCGGCTTTTTACAGGGCCATGTTGTAGATATGCTTTGGTTTCCATTAGTGCATGGGTATTATCCTAAGTGGGTTCCGATTTGGGGCGGCGAATATTTTGAGTTTTTCAGGCCCGTTTTTAACGTGGCCGATTCAGCCATAACCAGTGGGGTATTTATCATCCTCATCTTTCAGAAGGCATTCTTTAAAGAAGAGGCGGATAGCCTGGTGACTAATACCTCTGCGCAGCAGGAAGAAAGACAAGAGGTGGTTTTGAGTGTGAGTGAAGCTTAGTAATTTTTAGATCGCATGGGGGTGTTCTCCGCTTTCATTCGTTTCCGGCGGTCGGGTATAGGCCAGCAAAAAAACCGCCAGGATGTTGGCCATGGTGTATGGCGGGGCCACAATCAACGCCAGCAAATAAAACAACAAAATCACGGCAATGAATCCCCTGACACGAATACAAATTAATTAAGCGTCATGTTTAGATAACTATGAAACGGGTTACACCTCATTAAAAATTTATATTCTTGCAGAAACAAAAGCTGTACCTATGTTTACAAGCATCAACGATTTTGTATCTACCTGGAAATATGAATCGGAAAGCACGTTAAGATATATTGACGAGTTGACAGACAATATGCTTGCCGTAAAACCACACGAGCACGTTCGCAGTGCCGGAGTTTTGGTGTGGCACATGATTCACACCATTCCGGAAATGATGAATAAAACGGGGCTACATGTTTTGGGTAAAGAGCAGCAGGATTATGCCGGTGAAACGGTGGCTGAATTACACAATGAATGGGTGCTTTCATCAGACTCACTTAGTGAACAAATTACCGCAAGTTGGACTGATGCGGATTTGCAAAAAGAGGATGATATGTACGGTGAGAAATGGAAGCGTGGCACTACGCTTCATATACTTATCACCCACCTGGCCCACCACCGGGGCCAGCTCAGTGTTATTATGCGATTGCAAGGAAAGAGGGTACATGGAATTTACGGACCTGCCTATGAAGAGTGGTCTGAATTTGGGGCAGCACCTATGCTATGACTGGCGGTGCAGCACCATTAAACGTTGATTGAAATATTGATTACCCACTTTTAAATAGTTGGGATGCAGACCAAATTCAATAAAGCCGGCCTGCTCGTATATTTTTGCAGCGGCTATGTTAGTGGTTATAACCCCAAGCACAATATGCTCCATATCCGGCAATTGAAAAGCTAAATTAGTGGTGGCTTGCAGTAACTGTAAGCCGAACTTATGGCTCTGGTATTCGGGTTGGATGTACATTTGAATAATGAGGCCCCGGTGCTGCGCCTTGGTTGCTTCCTCGCGCACAAAGCCGCAAATGCCTATGAGCTTTTCACCATCAAAAGCCCCCATAATGAATTTTTCTTCCAACTGCTGTTCGATATTCATTTCGAAAGCAAGTTTAGGTTTAGCCACTTCCGCTTCGTAACCGGAGCCAAAGTTATTGGGATAGTTTTTAAGGCTTTCAAGACGCAACTCGCGATATGTTTTTGAGTCGGCTGGTTGTAGTTTACGGTATTGGATATTCATTTTCGGATAGGTCTCGTTATGCCCTGCCATTAAATCCGGAAATGATTTCGGTGTCGTCTCTCAAATATTCCGGCTCTAAAATATCAGATTGAAAATTTTATTGCCGAAAATATACACCGCAATAACCGTGGCCACAATAGCGGCTACCAGCACGGCACCGGCGGCCAGGTCCTTAATCTTTCCGGCATCCTTATGATATTCAGGTGACACATGGTCAACCAGTGATTCAATAGCTGCGTTCATCATTTCCAACGAAACAACCAGGCCAATGGTAAGCGCCAGGATGGCCCACTCAAGGGCGCTTAACCCGAGGTAGATACCCACAATTGTAACCACGCCAATAGCCACCAGGTGTATGCGCATATTCTGCTCTTCGCGCACGGCAATGAGCATTCCTTTGATAGCATAGCCAAAACTTTTAATAAGCTTTATCATAGTATGGATTGAATGGCCTGGTCCAAAAGTATCTCATCGTTGTCAAAATTCGCAAAACCGCCGAACTTATTCGCTTCTTTTAAGGCGGTTTTAAGGTTAAAGTCAGCTTGTCTCATCGAAAATGCAACATTTTGCCTAAGCAATTGCTCTGCCAGGTATTCCTGCTCTGTTTGTCCGGGCGTAGGAATAAAGATGGCTTTTTTACCTAACCGGGCCAGGTCCATGATGGTGCTGTAACCCGAGCGCGCTATTATTAAATCACTTTGTTCAATAATATTATTCAGTTGGCTGCTTAACAAGTAGTTTACCTCTTCAAGGCTTCCATCCACCTCTCGGGTTTCTTCACTTGCAATTTCTCCGCGTAATAAAAAGGCCTTAACTCCTGCTTCTTTCAACTCGTTTCGGAGGATATTACACAGCATCGTTCTTTGCGGTTCGGGGCCTGAGGCAATTGCGGCTATGGCGTATTTGCTTTCGCGCTCCAGCTTTTTAAACCTGGACAGGTAACCAATAAAACGAGTGTGCAATGGCAGAACAGGCATTAAATCACCCAGAATACCGGTGTTTTTGGCAGGAACCCAGCACTCAGTAAATTTATTGATTTGCTCGTGATTAAAGCGATTAACCAGTCCTTCCATCCATTTAAATCCTGAAGGCATGAGGATATTGATCTGGTGCGTAATAAAAATGGATTTTGCACGCGCTGAATAGCAACCGTACCGGTTATCAGAAATAATAACATCAATTTTTTCTCGGATAGCCAACTCGTTTATTGCTGCATGCTCCTGGCGGATAGTTTTGATAAACCCGGGCAATTGTATGGCCATTTGCCAGACCATGGAGTTGTTGGCTCCATAATGCGGATTATACCCGGGTAAAAGAAAGTGCTTTTGTTCCGGAAACTCCCTTTTCAGTAGCTCTGCAGCACTGCCACTGCCGGCAATAATTACCTCGGCATTTCGTTTTATTAAAGCACTAATAACAGGAATGCACCGGGTAGCATGACCAAGGCCCCAGTCGAGCGGGGCAACTAAAATTCTACGTTTGCGTTCCAATTAGAAGAATTATTTTTACCGGGTAAATGTTAAATTGATATGCAAAAGCAAATTAAACATATTGGGCGTATTGTAGTGATGGCATTAACCGGTCTTCTTCTTTTAACTACACTGCCATCGTGTAAGGCTACCCGGTGTGATTGTCCCAATTTTGGAGGGCACCATCTCAATCATAACACCTGATTTATCCGGCTTGCATACAAATTCGTATTTGTTCCATACAAAATAGTTTACGCCTTACCCTTGACAAAACTATTTTGCGCAATTAAATTGAATCTAAACTTAGGCACCCTTGAAACCACTGACCCACTTGCGCCCCGGACAACGGGCATTTATTGTAGACATGAAGAACAGCCTTTTCTGCGAAAAGTTATTTGAACTAGGCGTTTTCCCCGGCGATTTAGTAGAAATAAAAGAAAACACCGGCAGCAACAATTCTATTGTGGTTAAAATCAACAATCACACTTTCAACATTTTTAAAAGTGCGGCTGAAACTATTATTACCAACGTAGTAAGTTTTGAAGTCTGTTTAAACTAAGCTTCAGATGCAAGCGGTTTGCTTTGTGTAAAGCTTTCCAGACTTTTTAGTTTGTCTTCGGCCTCCTTCATACTTCTGATGCCCTCAAAATTCAACACTAAAAATTTTTCGGTTTCACGGAGGTACATGCCTTGCTTATTTCGCTGTACATACTCCAGTATCTTGCTAAAAACGCTGGATGAATAGAAACTTGACTCCTTGTTTTGGATAAAATAACAACGTAAGTGCCGTCCTTTTAAAAGTATTTGTTCCATACCTAACTTCGTGGCAATCCACTTTAAACGCATAGCATCAAACAGCTCAAAAACCTGTTTGGGAACAGGCCCAAAGCGGTCGTGCAATTGCTCTTCAAATTGTTTCAGGGCTGCTTCATCTTTCAACTCGTTCAGGTCGCGGTAAAGAATCATTCTTTCGGTGCTGTTTGAAACGTAATCTGAAGGGATAAGCATTTCCAAATCGGTTTCGATGGCGCAATCGCGCACGTAATCCTGTACACGTTCCATCTCTTCTTTGTAAAGCTCTTTAAAGTCTGTTTGCTTTAATTCGCGCACCGCTTCATCCAATATTTTGTGGTACACATCATAGCCAATTTCTGCAATAAAGCCGCTTTGTTCTGCACCCAGTAAATTTCCTGCGCCGCGTATATCCATATCGCGCATGGCGATATTAAAACCGCTGCCCAAATCGCTGAACTCTTCAATGGTTTTTAAGCGCGCTTTGGCCTCCGAAGTAAGCGTACTGGTGGGTGGTGCAAACAAATAGCAAAAGGCATGCTTGTTGCTGCGGCCAACACGGCCGCGCAACTGGTGCAGGTCGCTCAACCCAAAGTTGTGAGCGTTATTGATGATGATAGTATTGGCGTTGGGAATATCTATGCCGCTTTCAATAATGTTGGTGGAAAGCAGCACATCATACTCGCGGTTGATGAACTTCAAAATTACCTCTTCCAAATGGTCGCCTTCCATTTGTCCGTGCGCTACGCCAATGTCAACATTAGGCACTAATTTCTGAAGCATCTCTTTTACTTCGGCAATATCCTTTACCCGGTTATGCACGAAAAAAACCTGGCCACCGCGGTACACTTCATATTCAATGGCTTCCTTAATTATTTCAGGGTCCAAAGGATGTACCGAAGTATTAATGGGTTGGCGGTTAGGCGGCGCTGTATTGATAATGGAGAGGTCGCGTGCGCCCATCATACTAAACTGCAAGGTACGCGGAATGGGTGTTGCGGTTAGGGTGAGCGAATCAATGTTTTCGCGCAATGTTTTGAGGGTTTCTTTTACGCCAACGCCAAACTTTTGCTCCTCGTCAATCACCATTAACCCAAGGTCCTTAAACTTCACTTTTTTGCCTACTAAACCGTGGGTGCCGATTATGATATTTATTTTTCCCTCAGCCAGCCTTTTTAATGTTTCCGTTTTTTCTTTGGCTGATTTAAACCGGTTGATATAATCAACCTCTACCGGAAAATCTGCCAGTCTTTCCTTAAACGATTTATAGTGTTGCAAAGCCAGAATTGTGGTGGGCACCAGCACTGCCACCTGCTTGCCATCGCAGGCTGCTTTAAAGGCGGCGCGGATAGCTACCTCGGTTTTGCCAAAACCCACATCGCCACAAACCAACCTGTCCATGGGCGACATGGCTTCCATATCGCGTTTGGCATCTTCAGTGGCTTTGGCCTGGTCAGGAGTGTCTTCGTAAATAAAAGAGGCTTCTAATTCAGCCTGCAGGTACGAATCCTTAGAGAATTGAAATCCTTTCGAGGCTTTACGACGGGCATAGAGTTGAATCAAATCGAAAGCAATCTCTTTTATTTTTTTCTTGGTCTTCTTTTTCAGGTTACCCCAGGTTTCGCTACCCAGTTTATTTACCCGCGGCCCCTCGCCTTCTTTTCCTACATACTTCGAAATTTTATGCAGCGACTGAATGCCCACATACAAAATATCGTTGCCGGCATAAATCAAACGCACAGCCTCCTGCAATTGTCCGCCAACTTCAATTTTTTCAAGACCAGAATAAACACCCACACCGTGGTCGATATGCGTTACAAAATCGCCGGGCTTTAATTCGCGCAGGGTTTTTATCAGCAACGCTTTGTCGCGCGAAAAACCTTGACGCAGGTTGTATTTATGGTAGCGGTTAAATATCTGGTGGTCGGTGTAACAGGCAACTTTTAAGTCGTCGTCGATAAAGCCCTGGTGCAAACCGATGTTGACAGGCGTCCAGCTTACTTTGGCTTTCAGGTCTTCAAAAATGGCGTAAAAACGCTCTACCTGTTTCAGGTTTTCGGCAAACACCAGGTTGGTATATTGCTTCTCGTTATTTTGAGCCAGGTCTTTAATCAGCAGGTCGAAATTTTTGTTGAAGGATGGCTGTGGACGAGAGTGAAACTCTATCCGTTTTTCGGTTTTAAAGAAACTCTGCTTGCCGAACTCTATTACCTTAAACTTACCTATGCCCTTGATGAAATCGGCAGAGGTTAAAAACACCTCTTCCGGTGCTCCTTCCAGCAACGGATGATTAGGATGCTCCAGCCTGTTCTTTTTGATCTCCGGTTGTGCTTTGGCCGCTTTCTCCATGGCAATGTTCAGAATATCCATGAGTACAGAGCCGTCTTTTATCCAGATGATAGTATTGGGTGGAAATACCTCAAGCACTGAGGCCTTCTTTTCGTTGCCAAAGTGAGTTTGAATGTTGGGCACAATGGTAACACTGGCAATTTTCTTAACCGACAACTGTGTTAGCGGGTCGAAGGTTCTGATGGACTCAATTTCTTCGCCGAACAATTCAACCCGGTAAGGATATTCATTGCCGTACGAGAAAATATCGATGATATCGCCGCGAATAGAAAACTGGCCCGGCTCATAAACAAAATCAACCCGCTCAAACTCAAACTCTACCAGCAGGTCAATCATAAAATCTATATCCAGCTTTTCGTTCACTTTCATGCGCAGGGTTTGCTGCTGCAACTCTTCGGCTTTCACCACTTTCTCCAACAACGCTTCGGGATAGCTCACCGCCATTTCAGCGCGCGAGTTAGAATTACTCAACCGGTTCACGGTTTCAGTGCGAAGCAAAACATTGTTGTTATTCAGCTCCGAAAAATCCTGCGGACGTTTGAAGGAATCAGGGAAGAAAAAAATGTCTTTGTTCTCCAGTATGTTCTTCAGGTTATTTTGAAAGTAAGCAGCCTCTTCTTTATCAGACAGAATAAAAAAGTGATTGTATTCGGTACTTTTAAAAGTTGCCGCAGCCACAAAAGCATCCTGGCTGCCTATCAGGCCCTTTAAATGAATCTCGCCAAAATCTTCGCCGCTGGTAAGTAACTCTTTTAGCTGTCGCACCTGGTTACTCTCTGCATAACGCTGCAATAATTCATTCAAATTCATACACGGCCCGCTTTTTCAATTTGGTTAAAAACAACTAGCCCCGCAGGGGCTACCGGCGGGGTATATTAATGTGCGAATATAACAGATTAGCCGGTGATTTGTTTGGTAGCAGGGGTCCTTTGCCCTCTTTCGAGTGCCCCGGAAAATAAAAAATGGGGGGGGGATACCTTTTTAAAAAATGGGTATTGATTATCAGTTCGTTAAGTGCCGGTTTCGGAAAAAAGGTATACCCCCCCAACTTTATAGATATGTATTTGTCTCATGGTCAACAAACTAGTATCTTAAAAATAAAATTAATCTATTGCGGCGGTTCCCACAAGTCGCTAAAGCCTTGTTTATCAATACTTCCACCAATAGTAAAACCGCTTCAACCACTCGTTATTAACGGCAATTAACCCGTCTTCATAATGCCACCATTGCAACTCATCAAAGCGCGAGTTATAGGCACCCCGTATAACTACTTCAATACCTTTCTTTTTTAGTTTGCGCTTAAAAACCTCCTGCACACGGTGGGTATGCAGCTTGCTGCTCACAATCATCAGTTTTTTAATTTGATGGGCCATACAGTAGTCGGCTATAATATCCGATTCTTCTTTAGTGCTGGTTCCGTCCCGCAACTCCACAATCATCGAATCGGGTATGCCTTGCCTGCGCAGGTTAGCCGCAGTCATATCCGACTCAAGCGTGTCGATACCGAATACTTTTAATTCTATTACCGGATTACCACCGGTGCATATTACGCGCCGTGTGTAACCGGCTTTCAGAATTTTGACCGCTTCATTACCACGGTCGAAACCACCACCTGATAATACGACCAGGGCATCTGTCTTTTGCAGGGAGTCTTCAACAATTAAAGAAGTGGCAAACCACCTCAACTCGCGTTCGCGAAAAACATAAAGCATCAGTAATAAAAGTGCCAGCGAGAAAACAACAATTAAAAACCTGCGCATAGCACTTAGCTTATTTAGCCGCTACCCTGCTGTTGAGCCAGTTAATGAGGTAAGTAAACACCTGTGTTCTGTCGGCTATTGGTTCGTTGTGCAATTCATGATAAAAGCCTTCCCATAGTTTCAGGGTAACCAGTTCTTTCGGTGCTTTAGCTGCAAACTCCTTAGTGCCTTCAGGCGAGGTTAACCGGTCGGCGGTGCCATGCATCAGCAGCAAAGGTGTTTTCAGTTCAGCGGCGTGTGCCAGCGCCCATTGCCCGGCATTGAAAAATCCAAAAAACATACCGGCCGTAATTTTACCATGGTTAAAAGGGTCGGCGTTGTACTTTTTCACTTCGTCTTTATCACGCGAAATACCGTCCGAGTCCAACTCCGCTTTTTCGGTAAATGCCGGGTAAATATTTATCATCATGCGCGCCAGTAAAATTTTAATGGCGGGCGGCTCAAACCCCAGTTTCAATAGCGGCCCTGTGGCAATAGCGCCCGTTAGCACCGGATTGCGTTTCAGCAAATAATTCAACACCTCACCCCCACCCATACTATGGCCCCACAAAAATTTCGGCACACCGGGAAAACGGGTTTCAGCCTCTGCTAATATTATTTTTATCGAGTCAAGCATGGCTTCGTAACCGGGGGCATGACCTCTTTTACCTTCGGTTTTTCCGTGCCCAAACTGGTCGTAGCTAAGGGTTGCATAGCCGGCATCAGCCAGTCGGGTGGCAGCATCGGTATATCGGGTGCTGTGCTCATTAAAGCCGTGTACCAGGCAAACCACCCCTTTGGGCTGCGGCACGCTCCATCCCTGCGCAAAAAATTTCAATCCCTCCTGTGTCCAACTCCATTCAAAATGCTCCATGTTATATGACTTTACACCGAAACTATAAAAATTTGCCGATTCGTGGTTTCAAAAAAATATCTTTGGCTAAAGTTGAAACCGAAAATGCCTCTGAACAATGAAAAAGGTCCGGTTATTACTTCTTTTGCAGGTCATTCAAATTTGCTAAATAAAATAAACATGAAAAGGATGTTGCTGATTGTAGGAATACTGGTGCTGGCGGCTGTAATGTATGTTGGCGGTATGATTTTGTTTGCCGTTATAACAGAATACAAACCGAAGCCGGTGGAAGAAGTGGCTGTCATTCCGGCTAAAACGCCTGTGCAGGGCACCAATGTTATCAGCGACTCCACTTTTACCTTGCTCATCTGGAATTTGGGGTACGGTGGATTAGGTGCCGAAGTAGATTTTTTTTACGATGGCGGAAAAATGGTAACCTCGCCCAAGGAGCATGTAGAAAAAAATAACCGCGGTATGGTTGAGTTGCTTAAACAAAACCAGGATGCTGATTTTATTATGTTGCAGGAGGCTGACCGGAACAGCAAGCGCAGCTGGAGGATAGACCAGGTGGAAGAATTTGCGGCCGCCTTACCCAACCACGATTATGCATTTGCACCGAATTATGTGGTAAAATATGCACCTATTCCTTTCCTCGACCCCATGGGTGATATTTATGGCGGCCTTGTTACCTATTCAAAACATACACCGGTTGAATGCAAACGTATTGCCCTGCCTAACATTACGGATTTTCCGCGGTACCTGTTTTATTTAAAGCGGGGCCTGATATTGCAACGGTATAAACTGGCTAATGGTAAGGATTTGGTGCTTCTTAATACCCACTTTGAAGCCTACGATGCCGGCGGCCTGGTAAAAAAGGAGCAGCGCGCCCTAACCAAAAAAATACTGGAGGAGGAATACGCCAAAGGCAATTATGTTATCCTGGGCGGCGACTGGAACATTGCACCACCTGATTTTAATGTGCATACCTGGGAGCACAAAAAGCTAACCGACGAACTGTACCTGATGAATAACGACTCGGTTTTTGTGCCGGGCTGGCATTATACCTACGACCCGACTACCGCTACCAACCGCAAAAACGAAACTTCGTATACCGAGGGCGAAACCTACAAAACCATTATCGATTACTTCTACATGTCGCCCAACATTGAAGTTGATTCTATACACGGCATCGACTTGCACTTTGCTTACTCCGACCATAACCCGGTAAGGATGAAAATTAAGTTGAAGCAGTAGGGAATTACCCCGTGACCTCCAAAATGAGAAATTAATTGTGAAGTTCCCATGAGCCTTTCGGACGGCAAAGTTTAAGGGTTACATCTTCCTTCACCATGGGATTAACCAAAACTAGCAAATTCACCGGCATACTCAAACCCTATATTTTAAGCTCTTTCCGGTAGTCGTCAAAACTGGTTTTTCATGCTCAGCTTGTAAGGATTGATTGGCGAAGGCCAACGTTAAACCTTAAAAAAGTAGGCAAAGTTAGATACTGGTCTGAGAAAGAAATAGAAAAGTGAGTGGCGTATTTGAATTCTCGTATTAAGATGGTTTTAAAGTTGCCTTTCTCAAAATATTAAATAGCAACCCATGGGTTGGCGGATAAAACCACACATCTCTCTATTCTTATTGGGGCCATTACCCCAATAGTTCTAGCAGCATTAATGCGGGTGACAACATTTGCCAAATCCTGATATGCGCTGTTTAACTCTGTATTAGGTTTCCATACACAATTAAGTGGCAGAAAATGATTCCGTCCATTGGCTGACCATGACTGGGTGTACCCTACACGAGCCAATTCTTGTACAACCAAAGGCTGCTCCGCGGGATTATTTAAATCAAAAATGATGAAAGCGTTCATACTTGTTTAGTATTTAGATATTGCTCCAATGTAGAAATGGCTCCCAAGATTATCCCATATAAATACCCCTCAACTAATGGGTTTTTCTTGTCTGAAGGCTTGTTGCGTTGCACAATAAATTCTTCATAGCTATTTATTCCCTTTTCTTTAAAGTTTTGAAGAAGAAACCCCGAAGAACTTAGCCAGCCTAAGAAATAATCCAGGTTCTCCAAATCTTTAGCTGTAGCGCTATTCGCCTCAACCTTACTTTTTAAAAGAGAAAGCTCTATTTTAGAAAGTTGGGGATTTTCAGTGATCATTGTGGTCATTTTGTGTTTCTATATTTTGTCCTTGCTGAATACTAGGATTGCTTTGTGGAATATTAGCCGCTATCCACTGCTCAATCAAAACCGTTCTGGCATAAAGAATTCCTAGAGTAACCTCAGCGTCTATCACACACTTATCTATTCTGTCTTGACTGTGCTTATAATGCTCTTTGAAGTACTTTTCAACCTCTGCCCCGACTCGTAAATAGACCGAGAGGCTAATTGCCAAAATCAGGGTTATAATCACTCCGCCAAGTATATATAAATCATCGAACCTTTTGTTAATCGCCAAAACCTTTTCCTCAAGCCGAATCTCTCTGATATTGAGATCATTAATGGCGGCTGCGATATTTTTCTGTTCTGCGTCCGGGATAAGATAGCCATTCTCCATCTTGGACTTATCTATCACTCCTGGCTCATTAATCACCAAAGTATAACAGATGAAGACCGTAAGTGTTACTAAGGAAGAGGCAATAAATCCAATAAGGAATCGTTCCATACGCTTGCTACGGGATAGCAAATTAAACAAGTTGTTTAGAAATATCTATTTATTTTTCTTCCCCTTAGATTATCTTTTTGACCCATAACATTTATTAAACCATAGCAAAGTTAATACCTTTTTGGCAATCAAACAAATTTTTGATTTATCGATTTATTTGCCTAATTTAACTATCAAAATGAAGAAAATGAATCACAAGATGTACATGTTTACGGGAACTGCTATAACGGGTTAAATTCTATCCGCCGACATGCAGGAAGTTCCAAATATATGCCGATATGTATTGAAAATGCCGATAGCGAAAGAGGCACGCGATGACCCATCTGAGCGCTGATAAAGCTTAAGGAATTAGAATTGGTTTTTTGACAACTTGCCGTGGTAATATAACTATACTTAAAAAGAAGATAAGATGAAAACGGTGTCGGTTTTAGGAATGGATTTTGTATTAACCCAACTACAATTATTCAGCGTTTCGCTCTTTCACAAATATTCACTAATATTAGTATCGGGTTAAGCTCCGGGCGGGCTTAGCTTATTTATTTTTTCTGTTATGCAATTTTTACTATGAAAAAAATTTACACCCCTGTAATCGTTTTCATGTTGCTGGCCTTTACTTCATACGGGCAAACCAGCGGGTTGGGCGTTAGTTCCTTTGCTACTAAAATTACCGTGCCATTTGTAATGCCCGACGGCACCAAACTGATGACGGATGTTTACCTGCCGCGTTTACAGGATAGCCTGCGGTTATCATTAGGTAAAATTGTTTTGTTGGGCGATACCATACAAACCGATAGTATTACCTTGTTACATGCCGGGCAACAAATTATTTTTTACGATTCGCTGAACGGACAGCCGAATCCTAACCCTTACCAGTTGCCCACCATTTTTACCCGCACACCATATAACAAAGGCGGCTTTGATGCGCTGGGCGGTGTATTGCCTTTGCTGGGTTACAATTATGTGTACCAGGACATGCGCGGCGCTTACAGTTCGGAAGGCGATTATTTTCCGATGTATTCGGATAGCTGGAACAAAAACCCTTACCATGCCAGTGGCCATATTCTCGATTACCTGCCACCTGATGACCCCCGTTTTTCAAACAAGCACGAGGATGGCTACAATTCCATTAAGTGTATTGAAAACCTGACCATACCCGGCTTTTACGACAGCCTGCCGCACACCAACGATAAAATTAATAACGGCAGCATTGGTATGTTCGGCGCTTCGGCCCTGGCTAATACGCAATTGCAGTTAGGCCTGGCCCACCGCATTACCGATTCTATTCCGTCGTTGAAGTGTTTAATGCCCCTGGTAGGTACTACCGAGCATTACATCGCTACCGGTTATAACAATGGGGTATTCCGCCCGGGTATTGTAACCGGTTGGTTAAAGGGGCAGATTTTCAACATCATTAACGATAATCTGATACCCGAAGATCACGACAGGCAAAATTCCATTCACACCTCAGCCGATTATAATTTACCCCAAACCGACACCTTAAATTCGGTGGTAAAAGTTTACCAGCCCAATAAATTTGATGCAGCAACTTTGGCTGTAGACCACTTTACGGTGCACCGGTATCCAAAACCAGATGGCACGCTTAGCCCTGCAGGATTTTACCCCAACTCGGCCGGACGCTCGGATATGGATGCCAGTGCAGCACCGGTGAATGAAAATGGTGAAGCGGTTGACCCCGTAACCCAAAAGCCTTTGCCTAACCTTATTTACAGCCGGTATAATAACCTGGATGTGCCATGTTTTCACCTGAGCGGATGGTGGGATATTTTTACCGAGGGGCAGATTAACACCATGAATTACACCCACGACGCGTTACAAACGCCGAATAAAGATTTGCAGAAAATAGCCATTGGCCCATGGGCGCATCAAACCATTGCTCAGCTTACCACCGGCGACCGTACTTATCCTTCAAACGTGGATGACATTACCCAAATTGACCTGACGAATTTTTCAGTAAGCAACCTGCCTTTAAGCCAGCTGCTGCAGTCGGACCTTATTACCTGGTACCGGTATAATTTGAACTACAATCCGCAAAACTTTATCGGCGAGCCTAAATTTATCATTCGTCAAAGTTACGAATGGCAGTTTTTAGGTATCGGTAATTTTGGCGGTGTGGATAGTCTTTTTGTAAGAGTTCCTTCGGCAGACTATATCATTACGTTTGTCCAGATGATGAATTTCTTATCGGGGCAGGGTGGTTTGACCAATATGCCTATACAGATACGGGTAGGTAACGGCCCGGCGCTTAGCACTACCCAGTCTATACCCACTTTAACCACCGTTATAGGTGGCATACAAGGCGGGCAGGTGATTGGTGTGCCGTATAAAGATTTTTCAGTTGTGCCAAGCACGCGTTACTATATACCCGGACCAGACTCAGCGGCCGATGCAGCGTCGGGATACCCCGAAAATTACAAATACGGCAACTACTGGAATAGCTGCGACCGGTTTCCGCCTACTCAAAACATCCAATGGCAGCGCATGTATCTGCATCAAAACGGCAGCTTCAATTTTACAGCCCCAACCACTGATGAAGGTTATGGCATGTATGTATGCGACCCGGATGACCCTATCTTAACGGTAGGCGGCAGTAACATGATTGACCTTTCGCCCGATGGAACACGCATTACCCAGGGACAAATGCGTTTGAGCGATTCAAGCAACGCACCATACACCATGAACCGCGAAGGCGTGATACAATTTAACAGCGATGTGCTTACCGATACGTTTACTATTGCCGGATTTCCCCTGGTTGATTTATTTGCGAAGAGCAACCCCGGTGGCGTGAGCGCCGGACCTACCGATTGCGACTGGGATGTGCGCATTTGCGATGTGTGGCCCAACGGCCAGGTGTACTTTGTGCAGGAAGGTATTGTAAACACCCGCGCCAGAGACTGGGCCCGCGCGCTGGTTGATAGTATGACGATACCGGGCACCGCCACTTGTTATAATGGCGTTGAAGACCCCGGTGATAAAAATATACCTTACAGCAACATCAACATTGGCCAGATATACGAATACGTTTATAAAATGCTGCCTATTGCCTATTGCTGGGCACCGGGGCATCAAATAAGGGTGCTTATCAGTTCAGCCAATTACACCAAGTACCAGGCTAACCCTAATTTACCGCTTAACGACGGCGAATTTTTCCGCCGAAATCCTGGCGATGGACAGTCGTACATGTTCCAGGGTGTTGAAATGTTGCCAAGAGTTGCCGTGCAGCGCGTGCATTTTTCGAATGACAACCCAACCAACATTGCGTTCCCCGTGTTTAACTCATCGCTTTCAACTGCGGTGGCACCGGTACCGGCTAAACCTAATTTTGATATCAATGTGTTTCCAAATCCTGCCAGTGAAAAAGTACAGGTATTCGCCAATCAACCCGGCGAGCATGACCTGACTATTACCGACATTACAGGTAGCGAGGTAACCAACGCCAGGTTCGACGACAACATTATTATAAACACCGGCAAGTACAGCAAAGGAATTTATTTTGTTACCGTAACCGATGCCGGAGACAGCGGTAACCAGGTAACGAAAAAACTGATTGTGCAGTAACGGCTAACGGTTTATGGTGAGCAAAAAACCTGTTCCGTTCGATTTTGTGTTGGAATACCTGGAGCCGTTGCCCTACGTGGTAAAGCCTTTTTTCGGATGCTATGGTGTTTATGTGGGCCATAAAATTGTGCTGATTTTGCGGGACCGGAAAGACCATCCTGAGGTAAACGGCGTTTGGATAGCCACATCGCATGAACACCACGAAAGCCTCAGAAAAAAATTTCCCTCCATGCAGTCTGTTTCCATTTTAAACGACGGCACAGGCGAAACCGGATGGCAGATGATACCGGTTATCGCTAACGATTTTGAATCATCGGTTTTGGAGTTGTGCCAGCTTATCAGGCGAAAAGATGAAAGGATTGGTAAGGTGCCAAAGAAGAAAAAAGGTAAAAATAACGGTTAAAGGCAGACGTATTGTTATTTGATACATTGACAAAAGCTGGCATTATTGCCCTGAACCAGGTGACCCGGGAGGGGTTCACTAAATCTGTCTATATTAGCCCTCCCAAAACATCACACTATGCTCAATATTGTTTTATTCGGCCCTCCGGGAAGCGGCAAAGGGACACAAGCTGAGAACATCATCAACAAATATAAACTGGTGCATCTTTCAACCGGAGATATGCTGCGTGCCGAAATTGCCGGCCAGACAAAGCTGGGTATGGAGGCTAAAACATTAATGGATAAAGGACAACTGGTCCCCGATTCGGTAGTGATTGGCATGATTGAAAATAAACTGGATAGCAATAAAGAGGCCGTGGGCTTTGTGTTTGATGGTTTTCCGCGCACTGTGGTGCAGGCAGAAGCCCTGGATGCTTTACTGGCTAAGCGCAACATTCCTATTAAACTGGTGCTTTCATTGCATGTAAGCGAAGAGGAGTTGACTAAAAGAATTTTGTTGAGAGGCGCCTCTTCTGGTCGTCCGGACGACCAGGACCCCGCTACCGTAAGAACCCGGGTGGTAGAGTTCAGAACTAAAACTGAGCCCTTAATTAATTACTACGCGGCCCAGGGCAAAAAGAAAGATATAACCGGTGAAAAGCCGGTTGCTGAAGTTTTTGCAGCCCTCTGCGCCGAAATTGACAAGGTGAACAACAACGGGTTGCACGCGCATTAAACAGTAGGACTTTTCCTGATTCAATTCAAGGGTGGATTGAAAGTTAATCAATATACAAACGTGCCTTGCTGATAATTTACCGGTGAGGCCATAGCGAAATGGCAGCAGAGAACTTTATAGATTACGTAAAAATACATTGCAAAAGTGGCAAAGGTGGCCCCGGTGCATCATCTTTCCGTCGTGAGAAATTTGTGGCCAAAGGCGGTCCCGATGGGGGCGATGGCGGCCGGGGTGGTCACGTAATTTTGCGCGGCAACGCACAGCTTTGGACTTTGCTTCACTTAAAGTACCGCAAGCATATTATGGCCGAAGACGGAAAAAAAGGCATGGGTGCTTTATCAAGTGGTAAGAGTGGCGAAGATGTTTATATTGATGTGCCACTGGGCACCGTAGCACGCGATTTTGAAACCGGTGAGGTAGAGGTAGAAATTAATGAAGACGGGCAAGAACACATTTTGCTAAAGGGCGGAAAAGGCGGTTGGGGAAACGACCATTTTAAATCGCCGACACACCAGGCCCCGGTATACGCACAACCCGGAGAACCGGGATTGGAAGGATGGAAAATACTGGAGCTTAAATTGCTGGCCGATGTGGGTTTGGTTGGTTTTCCGAATGCAGGCAAATCGACGCTTATTGCGGCAGTATCAAACGCCAAACCGGAGATTGCAGACTATCCGTTTACAACTCTCACCCCTAACCTGGGCATAGTAAGTTATAAAGGAGGAAGAAGTTTTGTGATGGCGGATATTCCCGGCATTATTGAAGGCGCCGCAGAAGGCAAGGGTCTTGGATTAAGATTTTTGCGACACATTGAGCGCAACTCCATTTTACTGTTTATGGTGGCTATTGACAGCCCCGATATTGTGGCTGATTATAATGTGCTGTTGAATGAGCTGGCAAAATACAGTCCTGAGTTATTGACCAAGGACAAAATACTGGCCGTTACCAAATGCGATTTGGCAGACGATGAGTTGCGCAAAATGGTAGAAAAAGATTTGAAGAAAGCGCTTAAAAAAGAAGGCTCCATACCGCTTCATTTTATATCCGCAGTAAGCGGTTTTGGCATTGATAAACTGAAAACGGAGATTATGAAAATGCTGGATAAAGCCAACCCGCCGAAGCCGGCAAAGCAGGAATACCCCGATATTGAATAGTTCAAAATACATTTAACCACAATGCTCACTAAGGTTAGCACAAAGCAATTATTCTTTGTGCTCTTCGTGGTTAAATTAAAGGAGGCAATTTGCCTGCTACCCAGTCCCAAACATCCCATCCCTTTTGACCAAAGCTATGGTAGATATGAATAAAAGCGGGTGTGTACCGGGTTAAAAAAGCATCATCGCTTATCTGGTCGTTTTCTGTGTCCAGCATCAACCGGGTGCTTGTTATATCGGCAATGAAATTGAATTTTTTGGATAGCAGCGGCGCCTTCTGTAAGCCAAACTCCCAGGCCGTGGCAATAAGGGTACCCTGGTCCCGGGTTTTCCAGTTGGGGTCTTTAAAAATTTCGAGGGTTTTATTGTGCCATGATTCTAAAAAGGGCCTGCTGGTATCATCAAATAAAAAAACGCCGCCATTCCAGTGCTGCCAGTTTTCGTCCTTAACGGCAATGTTGAATTTGGCCGCAATGTATTCTTTCAGGTGGTTGCAGGTAAGCTGGTAAATATCTTCGCCGCGAGGACCAATCCAACGGTATTTTAAATAACTCCAGCGCAACGGGCTGTTTTTTTCCACCTCTTTGATAACGTTGTTGCCTATGTCGTGTAAAATGGGTTTGCCCTGGCTGTCAAACCAGTACTTTCCCTTTTTATGGTAGAAGGTATCGTCGTCAAGTTTAAATGAGCCGGGCGATAAAATAAAACGGAAAGCGGTAAGCAAATAACCGGCGCGGTTGCGTTTAATAAATACCAGTTTTTTCTGCAATTCCTTTTGCTTTTGCACCTGTATCGGGTCGGTAATTTGCAGGTTGCTATCGAACTTACGGCGCAATTCATCCAGTTGTTGAATGTGCTTTTTATTTTGTGGCACGCAGTCGCAATTAACAGCGTTCGGACTGAACAAAGGCATACGGCAGTGGTCGGGTGCAAAAGTTACCACATCGGCCTTTTGAGCGAAGATATCATCAACCTCTTTGCTCAGCGCAATAACATCAGTATCGAGATAACAGTACGTATTTCCCGCCGGTAAAAATTTGTGAAGCCCGGTTTTAAGGTAAATGCTGGCCTGGTGATGATTAAAGTGAACCGGTGTTTGAATGTCAATAATCTGGTCGTGAAAAACGGGTGTTTCGTTGCGCGATGAATCGGTAACCACTACCACCCCGGCATTCGAAAACCGTCGGAGGGCAGCCAGAGAAAAATGAAGCGTATCAACATGCTCCTTCGCACCACAAACAACAAAAACGAAAGTATTTTTTTGAATCGCCACTAAACTTTTTTATCACGTAATTTTTCTTCTATCCAAGTCCAGACATCCCAGTTTTTATCGCCAAAATGATCAAACACGTGAACAAACGCAGGCTCATAATTATTGACAAAGGCATTATCGCTGATAAATTTCTTGTCGGCGCTAATCATTAAAGCCGGGTTATAAAAGTAAGCAATGAAGTTGAATTTTTTTGACAGCACCGGTAGCTTTTGAAGGTTCATTTGCCAGGCTGTTGCAATTAATGTTCCCTGGTCGCGGGTTTTCCAGTACGGGTCGTTAAAAACGGTTAGCGTGTTTTGGTGCCAGGCCTCCATAAAAGCATGGCTGCTATCGTCAAACAAAAAAACACCGCCGTTCCAATGCTGCCAGCGTTCGTCAATGTTGAGTTTAAACTTATCTGCAATGGCTTCCTTAAGATGGCTGCATTCCAGTAAAGCAACTTCTTTCCCCCCGGGGCTTATCCAACGGCGTTTCAGTTTACTAAAGCGCCAGGCTGTGTTCTTTTCAATTTGCTGAATGACCCGGTATGGTGTTTCGTAAAGTATGGGCTTACCGGCTTTGTTGGCCCAGTAAAACTTCTGAGGAAAGTAAGTGTAGTTTTCATCCAACCTGAAAGCGTCGGGCGAAAAAATAAAACGCACTGCGGTAAGTATAAGCTCCGCTTTGCGTTGTTTAATTACTTCAAGTTTTTGCTGTAGTTGTCTTTGCTGCTGTAAAAGTTCGGGTTCAGTAACCTCAGGCATATTGCCATACTTTTTCTGCAGGTCGTTAAGCTCTTGTTGGTCGTGCTTGTTTTGTGCTGCACAGTCACAATGAACGGCATGTGGACTAAACTGCCTCAGGCGGCAATGGTCAATAGCAAAGGTAACCGGACCCTGCTTTTGGTTGAAGATATCGTCTGCTTCATTGCTTAGAGCAACAACATCGGTATCGAGGTAACAGTAATTAAAACCGCTAGGTAGAAACTTATGCAGCCCTGTCTTTAAATAAATACTGGCCTGGTGATGGTTAAAGTTTTCGGGTGTTGTAATACTTAACACCTGCCCGTGTAGAACCGGCACTTCATTTCTGGCGGTATCGGTAACAACAATTATTTCATTGGCAGTAACCCGTTTCAGCGCTGCCAGCGAAAAATGGAGCGTATCGATACGCTCGCGCGTACCGCACACCACAAAAACGAACTTATTTTTTTTAGCTTCCATGAATAATTACCCGTTTCAAATATATGCAGACCACATTAACCGCTACTACTAAAATCAGGGCTTCAAAATATTGTTTAATTATGCATGGATAAGATGACAGTGATGCGAAAGTCGTTTTTGTTCTTGTTCTATGTAGTTGTTAGTCTTTTAATCGGAAAAGAGTTTCACCCCTTCTCGCTTTTCCCCATGTACAACTCTTTTCCCAATTACAGTTATGCCTTTTTGCTGAAAAATGAAAAGGGAGAACTGATTCCTTATCGCAAAAATTTTTCGAAGGATAAAAATGCAGGCGGGCTCGCACATCAGTATTATGCATTTTTCAATTACCATCATTACCAGGGCGGTTTTGGTGGAGAAGACTCTGTTTACATCAAAGAAGCAGGCAAAGAATTAATGGCGAAGTTGTTGCAGGATGAAAACACGAACCGGTTTAATTTCGACACACTCCGTCTTTACAAAAGATATTATCATTTAGACCACGACAGCATCAGGTACCGCGACGATTTAATGTATGAGCAGGCTATTAACCATTAATACATATTCGGATACTGAATGGAGGTTCATCAAAATACCGGTGGCTTTCTTTTGGCTGGCCAGCATCCGGTCGGCCAACATCAATCATGAGCTGGTGCCTTACCCTGTCGGCATCTTTACTTTTATCAATGGTTCTTTCCTTGCATCAGCACATACAGTGATGGTTTTCTTTGTTTGTGCCATAGTGCTGGCCCTGCTTTATATTTTTGAAAAATGGATGACGGCCACTACGTTTTTTATGTTTGCCCTTAGCCTGGTATTATTTACACTGGAAGAGTCAAGCGGTATCTTTAATCGGCACAGTCTTTATACGGCTATCTTTTTATCTCAGGCCTTTGCTTACTACCGAAATAAGCCGGCACTGAGCGAAGAGCGTATTCAATTCCCCGTGCAGTTAATTGCCGGAGGTTATTTCCTGGCCGCCATTTCAAAAATCAGGCAATCGGGGTTTGGATGGTTTACCGAGGCTCCTTTAGCCTCCATTCAAATGATAAAGGGCTATAGTTACGCCTACTTCAATACGGGCGATGTAAAGCAGTTTGAAAAAGGAATGAAACACGCCAACTTTATTTTAGAGCATAAACTGCTGGCCCAAAGCTTACTCGCAGTCTCCCTGTTTTTAGAACTGTTTGCCTGGGTAAGCCTTAAAAACAAAACCACCGCTTTTATTTATGGTCTGTTGTTAACCGCCATGCATATTGGCATCTGGTATTTTATGAATATCCTGATTGGCTCCATATTCTATCCTATGATCATTTTTATGGTTAACCCGCTTTATCTTATGTACGCAGGATTGCAGAGACTAGTGGGACTACTTAAGCCATAGGGGTTTACACTTTTAAAAAGTGATGCCTGATAATCAATGCCTTGTCAGTGGTTTTTCAAAAAAGTGTAAATAGGCAGGTGGTTTTGTAAATGTATAATAGCATGATTTTGAATGGGGGTTCTAACTTGCCAAAATAAGGATTGGAATTATGTGAGCCCTATTTCGCGCCCTCCATTACCTCCGGCCTGTTCAAAAAATACAGATGTTTTTGCTGGCTGATATCGAACGGCGGTTTCATGGCTTTTATCTCGTAAAAGTCCACGGGAAAAATGTAGTTTTCCCAGCTAATTATTTTTGCAATATCAAATAACTCCTGGAAGTTATTGGAGATGGTGAGGTGCTCAAACTCGCCCACTTTTACGTCGGGCGTTTTTACAAAAAGGATGATAAAATTGAGGCGGCGAAGAGTGGCTAAAACTTCATGCAGGTCGGCAACATGATAACAATATGCGCGGTCAATTTCTGCCACTATATTATCAATCAGCTTACCATCCTCGGGGTTGGGATGTTCCCTTTTAAAAAGATCTTTTATATAAAGCACACCTCCGGGTTTCAATACTTTCAGCGCTTTTTCAATCAAAAGAGGTTTGTTGCTTGAGTGCCCGAAGGATTCCAGAAAAATCACCCGGTCAAATTTTTCAGGGCCATAAATTTCGTCCATCAAATGGTAATCGCCCAAAGTAAAATGCGTAGTACCCAATAAAGTTTTAGAGGCCTTCGCTTCATTGGCTTTCTGAAATTGGACTTCAGAAATAGTAAGACCCTCAACCTCAACTTTTAGTTTTGAGGCGAAGTACGAAGCGGGCCCGCCAACGCCACAACCCGCATCAAGAATTTTTTGGCCATCTTTTAATTCTGCGTTTTGGATTGTGTAATCCAGGTAGTCGTATACGTTGTTGGTTCTAAATGCCTGAATGATGTCGCCATAAACGTGCAAAAACTTATCTGTGTTGTTGTTGTAAAATGCAGCCACCTCGCCTGAGTTAAGTGCCGGCTGTTTTTTAACCGGCGGCGGGGCATTACCGGTATTTGATTTAAACAGGTTTAAAAATTTCTGCAACATGCCTGCGCTGTTTTAAAAAACACAAAAATAAGAGTGAAAAGCTAATTGGCCTGCAATATAAACCTGAATAACAGACTGCATAGAATTTTGTTACTTTGCATGGTACAGTTTGAGGTTTTTGCAGAAGTTAAAGCAGGTAAAATACTGGAAAGTGAAATCAGCTGAATTAAAAGATCCTAATGCCGAAAAGAGCCTGAACCAAAATGGCTTTATTCTTTTTAAAAACTTTTTAAATGCAGAAGAGGTAGCTGAATTGTTTACCTTATACAAAAGCTATCATCAAAAGGCCGAGAGCGACCGGGGCATGTGGAATAGCCTGAATGACATATCGCCGGCTGAAGGTTTGAAGGTGAGTGAAAAAATTCTGGAAAAGCTCAGGCCCAAACTAAACGATTTGTTTGTATCGTATTATGCGCCCATTGCTACGTATATGTCTAAAAACTGTAACCCGCACAGCACTTGCGATTTACACCGCGATTTCAGCATATTAAACGAGAGCGAATTTCAATACCGCAATATCTGGATACCGTTGGTTTCAACCACCCAAAATAATGGCGCATTGTATGTGTTGAGAAGCAGCAACCTTGTTTTTGATTACGTGTTGCCTTTGTTTACCGAATGGCCCTATCGCGATATGCAGGTTGAGCTTTTTCCTTTGGTAGAAACTATTGGTGCCGAGGCCGGTGACCTGGTGATATATCTCGACAAAACCCTGCATGGTTCGCACATTAATTACTCTAACGATTCGCGGCCCGTGGTTCATTTCGGGGCTTTACATCCCGACGTTGAGCTTCAGTTTTACCGGCTCGATGAAAAAAAAGAAAACGTAAATGTTTACTCGGTTCCTTTCACGTTTTATTTCGACAAAGATTTTTCAGCCGTCGAAAACAAATATCCGCTGGTAAAGCAGTTTAAATTTTCCCCGCCGGCACTTAATGTTACTGAGGTGAAAGAAAAGCTAAAGCAGTTTAGCCTTTAGTCTTATCGCGGCCATCATTCATCCACGCACCGGTCCACCAGTGCAGATACCCCACAGCTTGCTCCACAGGTCCGTTTTCCGCATTTTCAAGAAAGGCCTTCATGGCTGCTTCATCCCGGGTGTCAACGTCTTTAATAAGTCCCTGAACATTAGTGCCGGCCGGAAGTAGCTCTGCTAACAACTGCATTTTTTTCCCAATCTTTTCAAGGCTGATTTTTTTCTCTTCCTCTCCAATATCCTTTCGCTCTCGCGTTTTTTTGAACAGAAAATCCCTGAATTGGTCTACCGTTTTTATGGCTATGGTTTCAGGGTTGATATCTGTGCGTTTAGTCCATTCCAATACCTGAAGTAAAAAATCGTGATAGTGTTTTTTATTCTTTTTCTCAACCGGTGAGGTTTCAGGTAGCTCGTCGTACTTAATGGCTAAATCATGATAAATCTCTTTTAACTTTTCGCCAGAAAATTCCTTCAGCGAAGCGTAGTCGGGTTTAATTACGGTATGAAAGTAAACCGGCGTATCAAGTTCATTGCAAAAACGAATAAAGTCAGGCGCTTCAAACCAGTTTTGTTGCATTAAGCATACAGAAATGCCAAAAAAAGTATTTCGCTCGCGGCAATAGGCATGGAAATATTTTAAATTGTTCATCACCGTGTCAAAATGGCTATTGCGGCGAATATTTTCGTATCGCTCCTTATCTAAAGAGTCGAGCGATACATTAACCTGGAAATTTGTTTTCTGTAAAATCTCTTTTACCCGGTTATTTAATGTGGTTCCGTTTGTTTGAACTGATATACGTACATTCGGGTTTAGCTCAATAATCTTATCCCATATTTTGTAATAAACCGGTATTAAAAATGGCTCTCCGCCGTAAAATGTAGCGGCTTCCAGGTGTGGAATAAACTCCTGCAACTGGCGGATAAACTCATCATCGTAAGGTTTGGGTAACTCGGCCCTGCCCTCTCTTTTTGTGCGGATAAGCGATGAATAATCGCCGCTGCACATTATACATTCAAGATTACAGGTATTCTCCAGCTCAAACTCCATCAAACTCGGAAATTTGTTATCGTTCATCCGTTGCGAGTCGAAACCTTTTGCTTTTGCCCCGTCAAAATTTCCCGCTACCAATTGCTTTAAACACTCCTGGCAACCCATTGAAAAATTATAGGCTTTCAGGTGGTCGCGCAGTTTTTGTGCAGAAGCCCCAAACCACATATCTTTAATTGATTGACTGGGGTAATTGCCCAACAGGTGGTCGCGGTTATAACAACAGGCAGATACATTTCCATGGTGCCCGAAATACATATTTTTCAACGGGGCGTAGCAGGCGTTCTGTTCGGCGCCCGAATCGCGGTGGGCATTGTAGGCGCTCTTTAACGCTATCGTTACTTCCGGGCTGGAGGTAATCTTAACTTCCGGGGAAAATAAATTCTTGATTCTGTCAATAATCATTTCAGGGCTTAAACGCTGCTAATATACATCAACCACAGATTGCCGCTTGCGGATTAATTGCCAGACACTTTTAGCGATTCATCTTTTCCAGTAAATCAGCCGTGGTAACTTCAAAGTGGTCATAATGAAATTGCTTCACAACTTCGGTGGACGGCGGCGCGCCAACGGCCATGGTTTTCAATTCACGCAAAAAGGCATCCTCATCAAGTTTGTACTCCTTTACGTTGTTTTCCTCACCGTCTTTGAGCGCATGAAAATAAATATAAGGTGCGCTTTTAGGCAGTATCACCGAAGTAACCACCGCACGATGCTGATTACTATTATTGGGAAACGAACCATGAAAGGTGGCGGGGTGAAACAACAACACCTGTCCCTTTTTCATCACCAGTTTTTGCATTTTGCCGGCGGGTATATCTTTAGATGAAATCCGTGCGGTAGGAAAACCGCACGAGCGCAGGTTATGAAACCACCGCTGGCTGTCATAAACAAAAAACAGCGCGCCGTTATTTTCATCTACATCACACAAAGGCATCCACAAAGTGAGCGAGTGATAATTTGCCTCATCGGTATAGCACCAGTCCTGATGAAGCAACAGTTCATCAGCGGTATTGGCCGGTTTCACCAAAAAAGATTCGTTCAGTGATTTATAGTCCGTTAAATACGCTTCGTAAAACCTATGCAGCTTGTTTTTTATTTCATTCCTTATTCGTTTATTTTCCTCGTACTCATTAGCAATAAGGCTGTAATAAAAATCAGAGGACAGGCCGGATAAAAACGGCGTAATGAACTCCTGCAACTGCTCAATTTCTCTTTCTAAACGGGCGTCTATTATCACATAACCAAATTCATTGAAGTGAGCCTGGTGCCCGGGTGTTTTAAATATATCGTTCATAATACCATCAAAGTCTTCATTAAATATCGGTTGAAAATTGTTCTTCCGGTTTCATTTTGCTTCTTTACCATTTAATCGGCTTTTCAAATATCCTGCCGCCGATATATTCTTCTTCTTCAAATCCACTCCCAAAACCCTGAACGAGTAGTAAATGAAATAATTTACCGGGTACGAAAGCCAGATTTTGACGGTAATGAGCGTCCCCTTAAATGCTACCGATTTCCAGGCACCGTAAACCTTATCAGATGTCTGGATGTAAAAATCAAAATTAAACAGCAGCAAATGAAGAATTAGCAGGATGATAAATCTCACATCCGCACTACTCAATAAAGCGAGGTAGATAACAGGCAGCCACTTTTCGTAAACATTGTTTGGAAAGTACCGCCATAAGCTGCTTAAAAATTGCGATACTGTTTGGTTTCGGTACAATATCAAAACGGTTGAAGTTAACGCTACAATAATAATGCTACAGGCTACAAACCACAAATTAGTCAGGCATAGCGCGGTGAAAAATGCAAGGGCCAATGCTACCTCAATCAATATTAACCATTTAATAGCATCATAAAATTTTGAAGACCCAATTGTCGCCGCTAAATTCTTGCTGCCCGATTTTTCGTCGGCTTCGGCATCTTCCCATTGGTGTATCAGGATATTTCTGAAACCGGCTATTGTTTGCCAGGCAAAAAGTATGGCAATGGCTTTGTTCGAAAAAGGATGGTCCGCGGCAAGGGCAAATGTATAGGCAGCTAATACCGGTGGTAACCCATGTGCATATAAAGCATCCGTAATTATTCCTGCAAGGCCCCGCTCTTTTAGTCGAACCGGCGGCGCTGAATAAACGATAAACAGTAACAACTGAGTGCCTATTAAAACATAGCTGAAATTATTTTTGGGCAAAAACCACCAGGGTGCAAAAACAAACGCTGCCGAGATTAAAAAAAACAATGTTACCAGGGCCGCCGGCTTATCCGCTAAAAAATTGCTTTTACCTGCCAACCGGTCTTTTTCTATGTCAAACAAATCATTGAATAAATACCCCATGCTGGCAAAGCCGGTTATAGTGGTAAGCGAAAGCAGCGACAGGGGAACGAATTTTTCGAACGAAATGTGATACCAGAACGCGAACAGATAAATCATACCCATCAGCAAGGCCGCCTTACTCCACCACCAGTCTTTAACCCTAAAAGCCCCCTTGTTTGTACTTGCTAAATGGTCCATAATCCAATCCAATTTACAATCTTCGAATCAATTTTGGCATTTTTACCGTGCTCATGTCTACCAACCACTGCTGTACTATTACTACCTGCGACCATCTTTATAAGGTTTTTGCGCTCCGTGATTCGCTGGTTAAGTACGACAACGGTATTTTGCTGCACGTGCTGGTGGTGAATAATAATAACCCTGAGCCGTCAGCCAATAATATTAAATTTTATACCCTGGCCAGCCTTAACAGCGATACAACCGCCAAAAGTATTATGGCCAAGTACAAAAAGGACAAACTGAGATGGAGCCTTAAGCCATCTTTTCTGAAACTTTTATTGGGCCTGGAAGACATCACCAAAGTGATTTACCTGGATAATGATTTGTTTTTTTACAATGACTATGGTTTTCTGTTTAGCTATCTCGATGACCATGGCTTTTTGTTCACCCCACATTATTACGACCGGTCGCCTGACTACCATCAAAACTGGCTGGAGGCCAATTTCAGGGCAGGGTTGTTTAATGCTGGTTTTGTTGGCGTAAACCGAAGCGCAGCAAATACCCTGGAATGGTGGGCGGAATGCTGTTTATACTGCTGCAAAAAAAGCGCCTTCAGGGGTACTTTCGATGATCAAAAATACCTGGACCTGATACCTGTGATGCGTGAAGATGCCATGATTTTGCGTCACCAGGGATGTAACGTGGCGGAGTGGAACCGCTTTTTGTGCAAGCGCGAAATAGTAAACGGACAGGTAATGATAAACGGCATTTGGCCTGTTGTATTTATACATTTTAACGTTAGTTCCATCCGCGAAATTATAGACGGCACAGAGCCCCTGCTGACAGATTATTTTAATCAGTATGTTGCCGCATTAAAAAATTACAAGCCAGACCTCCAGTCACAACATATGTATCATCCGGTAACCGCCGTTGATGCCATAAAATACGCGGTGTGGAAGTTTTTGACCAGCAGGGGGATTTAAAAACAAAAGCCCCGAAACCATACGGCCTCAGGGCTTACAGTAAAACAGCTCTTTACTATTTATTTACTTTCTTGGCAAGTTCAGCGCCGGCTTTAAACTTGGCAACTTTCTTGGCTTTGATATTAATTTCTTTGTTGGTACGTGGGTTGCGACCTTTGCGCTTTGCACGCTGCAATACTGAGAAAGTTCCGAAACCTACCAGGGTAACCTTTCCGCCTTTGGCCAGGGTGCCCGTTACTGCGCTTAACACTGCATCTAAAGCATCACCTGCCTGTACTTTTGTAAGCTTGGTGTCTTTCGCGATCTTGTCGATCAATTCTCCTTTGTTCATGACTTGTTTTTTTTGTGTGAATGAAAGATTTGTGTAACAAAGATAATCGCAGCAACCACTTTTCCAAATCACACAATCGCCCGAAAGTGTTGATAACTGCGGGTTTCGTCGTATAACATATTTTTATATTCTATATTCCTTCCGTTGTTGTCTAATATCCCGTCAAACCATTGGTAGCACTTGGTTTTGGCGGATTGAAATTATTTCAGCCGGAAACTGGAGTGTTGCAGAACAAAACAAATCCGGATTCACCGGGGTATGGTTTTTCACATATCCTGTTTCATTGCTTTAATAATCCCCCTCGCGGGTTTCAGGAAATGTTAAAGCTGCAATTGAGTAAACATTATCATAAAGCAAAGAAATCTTTATCTTTCAAAAACAATTGATTTAACCGCTTGCTATGAAATTGAAATTATACTCGATAGTAGCCACTTTCTTACTGCTCTTCTTCTTTCAAAATCAGGGTCACGCACAATGCACCAATCGTTACCTCGATACTTTATTCACCTCCATTGATTCAACCATGAACGTGGTTTATACCGATAGCGCAGGCGGCACTGCCACCACCGAGTTGATGGATATTTATCAGCCCGCCGGCGACACGGCCTGTTTGCGTCACCTGGCCATTTTTGTACATGGCGGTGCCTTTTTTGAGGGCAGCAAAAATGACGGAGATATGGAGTTTTTGTGTAAGCGTTTTGCACAGCGGGGCTATGTGTGTGCTACTATTAATTACCGGTTGGCCGGTACGGTGGTTGAGCTGTATGACTCTGCCCAGATTTTTACTTACATGATGAAAGCCTTCTCTGATATGAAAGCGGCCATACGTTATTTTTATAAAGATGCATCACTGACTAACCAATGGAAGATTGACACTACCTCCATTTTTATAGGGGGTAGTTCAGCGGGTGCCATTGCTTCCGACTATGTAGCTATGCTGGATAGTGTAAATGAATTGGCAACCCCATTCCAGGCCATTTGTCTGGCTAATGGCGGCATTAGTGGTAACTCGGGTAATTCCGGGTACTCTACCAATGCCATTGCCGTTGCCAGCCTGGCGGGAGCCATTGATGACCTTAATTATATCAAACCGGGCGTGCCTCCAACCGTGTTTTGCCAGGGCACGGCAGATGGCACCATACCCTATAATTGTGGTGAAGCGCTTACGCAGTATACTTTCGGA
>Ga0316217_10000173_pt1 | contig 98147 bp, 110 predicted proteins | sample 1anoAmetaG_FD_203633 | JGI IMG/M metagenome (GOLD analysis project Ga0316217, IMG submission 203633) | Freshwater microbial communities from Trout Bog Lake, Wisconsin, USA - 1anoA | ecosystem: Environmental > Aquatic > Freshwater > Lake > Hypolimnion/Profundal zone | place: USA: Wisconsin...
ATTTGCAAGCAGATTCCAACTGGCGGCTACACCGATATTTTTACCTGGACGAATAATATCAATCTGATTAGTTGATACGCTTGCCGGGCTACATAACCCATCAACATCAAACTGTTTTCTAACCTCATCAAAAAAATATTCCAACTCTGGCTGGTCGCCATTGTCAATAATGAATATTTTAATATCTGGAAACTCTCTGGTGTAAACCTTTAGCGCATTTATAAGTAAATCTACCCGATTTAATGTCGGAATACCGATAGCGAATTTTTGACTCATGCAAATTGTTTGAAAAAATATTGATAAAGAATAATTGATAGCAAAATAACCTGAGCAATGCTTATAACTATCAAAAGGGTAGTCGTCTTGCTGTTTTTCTTTAAATATGTGGCCAGCATAGGAAACAGTACGACCCTGATTAATATCATGCAAAGAAAAATATAGGAGAATTTTGAAAAAACACCTGCTATCATCCATATGAAACCTATCATGTGAATGTGGAAACTAAGTTTTTCAAAGTAGCCTTTAACCTCAACCACTGCTTTCTGAGGATTCTCAACCATGTCATTTACCAAATCAGCTACGAACTGACCTTCAATGGGAAGGACCGGAGCAACGTATTCAGGATTTATTCTTTTAAGTTTCCGATTCCTATAGTTGGCATATGCAATGTAAAATTTAGACAGTAGGCCGATATAAATGAAATTCAAGTATTCTGCCAATAAAACAAAGCCAAGCAAATAATAAATTGTTACCATAGATAAAATATTAGGATAAATTAAGACAGTTTCTTCTCTGCCATAGCTGCCGGCGAATAAAAGTACAGCCCCCATATATAAATTTATCAGGGGCTTCCAATTCTATGCATAACAGCTTTGCGTTTTCAATGGCGTGTCCCTGAATCAATTGGCCGGTTCGCCAAATTTCGCAAACATATTCACCCGACACCTCGAACCGGCGCATGTATGTTTGATTAAAACTACCCAAATCAAAAGGATTTTCACCATGAACAACCAATTTTCTATCTAATGGCCATGCTAAGGTTACAATATCAAAATCCTGGTCATGCCACCCAGCCCCGTCCATGGGCAAATTTTTATCAATAATGAATGTTACAAAGGGCCTGATTTTTACATTATGTCCGTCTGGCCATATGGTTGGTATCTCCTGCCAGGATGCGCCTGACAAATGGCTTACGTACCGGTCCACTGGGTAATACTCAACCGCGTAGTTAAGTTGAGCGGCCCCCATCATATTCCAAACCAGCGGAGAGCCATGGTCAGATGCGGCATTCCTTATTTTCTGCATGGTTGGTTTCCACTCCGTATAGGTATCTGAAATTTCAATATACTTTTCCCGGTCAAACAAAGAGCATGACGGATGGGCATATCTTAGCACATCATTTTCGTCTTTGGGTCCCAATATTGCCTCGTTTTCCCGGCTAACCAACATTAGTGAGCCAATGGCATATAAATTACATCTGGCCATTTGCTCCAACATTTGCTCTATCCATCCGCCACGGTCTACGATAATGTCTGAATCCAATATTAAAACGTACTTAGTTTTTATTTGGTCCGATAGTGCTTCATGCATCGTTCCTCCATGGGAGGTATGTTGTGACCCGGTGGTGTGCGGGCGCTCCCAAACCTTAACGTTAGGATTTAATAGTGCCTTAAGCCTCAGATAAAGAACCGATTCATCCTGAGAATCACCATCAACAATTAACACTGGGATATCTGGATAAAAACTTAAAAGGCTTTCCAGCGAGAGCCGAATAAGGTCGGGAGTCTTTCTTTGGCAAATTAAAACCGTAATATCCTTAGAGCGCCAAAGTTCGCGGTGATACTCCTCATCCGTAAAAGAGGGCCTGGTCATTGCTATCTGTTGTTCCATCTTATTGTGTTTATGCCTGAGCAGTGGGACCGATTATACCAATGGGCATGGGTGATTTATCTTCAATCACACCAAAATTATGCTCGTACTTTTTAATGTTTTCATTCAATGCCTTTGCCAGGCGCTTGGCATGTTCCGGAGTAATCACTATGCGCGCCTTTACTTTCGCCTTTAGCATACCCGGCATGATGCGTAAAAAGTCAAAAACAAACTCATTCGGGGAATTAGACACTATTGTATAGTTGGAATACAGGCCTTCCGCTTGTTCGTCCGACAATTCAATATGCACCTCTACCATTTTCTTTTCTTCCATGCTATTTATTATGATATTCTGATAATTGCCAGTCAATAGTTTGTTTAATACCAGTCAATAGCCTCGTTTTTGGAACCCACCCCAATTCATATTTTGCGCGTTCAATTAAAAGACAACGGCGGGTGATTTTATCAATCGCGCGCGCGGGTATTTCTTTTATGGTAAACCCACTCTGATCTGGCACCTGTTCTTTAATTATTTTCGTTAAGTCTAAGATGCTGGTCTCAATACCAGTGCCTATATTAATAGCACAGTTTTTTGCTGGCTGCTCTATCGCAAGCATTGTAGCGTCAACTACGTCCCCAACATATGTGAAGTCCCGCGTTTGAAGGGCGGACCCAATAACTTCTATAGGTTGCTTATTTAGAGCTTGACCTATCATTTTTCCTATGACCCCAGAATATTCATGGCAAGGGTGCTGATTGGGTCCATATGTATTTGTTAGCCTCAATACAGTCACATTACCCCTGCTTTTCAAAAACAGTTCCGCTATAAATTTAGAAGTGTCATATCCGTTGGAAAGGTCTATTTTTGCGGTTTCTGGCGTTGGTATTTCTTCGGCATTGCCATATATACTTGAGGTGCCGAAGTAAATGATTTTTTTTTCTTTTGGGATTCTATCAAAAAAAATCATTGCATCCACCGCATTATTGAAAATAACATGCATGGGATTATTCATAGCATAAATCAGGTTATGAGTTGCCGCATCGACTATAACGTCTGCCGCATCAATTATCTCTTTGGGTATTGATAGTGAGCGGGTCGGATAAAAGTTCACGCCTGTAGGTACATTTTTTTCGTATCCAAATGATAGATTATCATATCCATATACCTCATGCCCATTATCAATAAGCCTCTTTGCTATATTGCTACCAATAAATCCGGCACAGCCAGTTAAAATTACTTTCATTCCTTAAAATTTAGATTGGCGAAGCCTTTAAATAATTTCTTAGCAGCGGCATCATATGCGTGGGCAGCGGCTTCTTCTGTTAAAAAGGCCCCAAGTTCCTTTCTTTTTCCTTTGGCACAAATACTTGCCCGCCATCGAATAGTTTCTGTTTTTCCGGTTTTTAGTTTTCGCTTAATCTTCTTTACCCGCTTACATACTCCTAAGTATTTAGAACTGCTGTCTTTATTAGATGACTTATTCCAATCATTTTGCCCCCCTTCACAGATTCGCATGTTATCTTTCCTGCAATTTAAACCATTATGATCTTTATGGTCAACTCGCACTTGAGGGTCCGTAACCCCCATTACTAACCGATGCATACTAACTGTAGTCCATTTCCCATTTGGCTTTTTCATACCAGTTTGGGCATAAAATAAATCAAGATTTTTGGGTTTGGTTATTGCCCAAGTAAACCGACTGATTAAATCATAATCTATCGGATCGAAATAGGCTGTTTTTTCTCCGTATTTCAATGAAGTTATTATAATAGAATCTCTGGATTCACTTATTCTGTTGGGCTGTGGACCATACTTCTTTTTACATTCTGGACTACAGTGTACATGGCTACCATTCCTTAATGACCGATAAGGTCTCTCAAAATTTTTACCACACTTACATTCGTGTGTTATGTATTTACCTGAACCCTTTTTCATAAAAATAAAGCCCCGCCACAAAGGTTCATCAACATCATCCAGGGTGAGCCCAAAGGAGTTGCATTGTAGCGAGGGTTTATATTCCGTAAAATAATTACAGGCATGAATGAGGTTGATGAACAATTCAAAGATAAGTAAAAATATGATCTTTTTCATTTGCCATTTTTATAATAAAGCAAAGTTATTGCTTACTTAAGTGCCGTAACTATGGCCTGAAATAGCTTGTCTTTCTTTTGCTGAAACTCTGGAAGCTTTTCGAAAGAAACAATGCAAGGATGCGTTTTCTTTTCAGCATTCTTTTCCGTTCCATATACCCAGCCGGCATCAACCTTATCTTTCATCCAGGCATCATGCTGAGCCGAATCTGGCGCTTCTGGATTATCAAGTTTAAACAAAACCCCTTTAATTGCAGAATCACGTTGCCACTCTTCGGCTTCTAACCAGTCTTTTTGAGTATCATCACCATTTAATTGACACCACAATTTATTTACTTGGTGACACATAATTGCAATGGTTGTTGTTTTGTCAGGTGTTTCCATATTATTGTTGTTTATAAAAAGGTCGAAAAATATCATTGTTTTTTTACTTTAGTTAACCACTCTTCAAACTGCATTTGGCCTAAATGCACATTTGATGTAACATAGGTTTTCCATTCCCGGTATAGCGGAGAGCATTCTGTATGGTCAACCATAAAATCCTTTACAACAGCCCAATCATATCCGTGTTGCTTCATTAATGGGAAACAGGCATGTTCAATCCAGCCATAAATAGCGGCACCGGTCGGCACTGGGATACCACCAATCTTATTTAGGAAAGCGCCATTAAATCCACCCTGGGGCCAATTCAACTGTCCTTTCATGATATAAGTAGCATAGCCATCAATATCAACCTCGTAGTATGTTGATGGGTCCATAACTGGCGCATAAGGCATACTTAACGAGCACCACGCAATTTTATGCTTAGAGTCCAAAACCGTAGCCAAAGCCTTTACCCAACCAGATTGTTTGGGCCGTTCGTCCGGATCACAACAAATAAGCTTGTCGTCATCCTTTAATTCCATCAACCGCATAACAGTGGTCCAGTTCTGGGATACGCCCTCATTTTTGGCCTGAAGATATACGGAGCCGTATTTATTAGCAATGCGCTTTAATGCCTCTGAGTTGTTTCGTTTAGCCTGCTCAATATCCTCTGGAACATCAGCACCCATTTCCAACGGAAAGCCTAAATCCAAAATAACATGCGTAAACTCGCAATCTTTATTTTTTTCGTAAAGGCTTTTGGTAGCAATATTAACCTCGGATGGCAGGTTAAACCCTAAAGTATGTACAATTATTCTACCCATATTTCTGAATCAAATTTCCAATCATTTTATCAAAAGCCCGATGTTCACTATCCAACCATACATGGCAATTTACTTTCAACTTCGACATTCATCAGCCCACATAACGGCGTAATCAATGAAATAATACCAGATATGCCCACTGCAAACACTAAGGCAATCCAAATCTTTGAAAATCTTGGACCATATTTATAAAGACACATTCCATACAAAACAGGTCCTATAATGAGCCAAATGATAAATGCCACAAAAACAAGCATGATTATATTCTCCATTACTGCCAGCTTTTTTTGCAATCATTATACACGTCAAACAAGGTTTTTTCGTCTAAATATTCAAGCGCTTTTCGGTCCCAGGTCCAGCCCCTTCCCCGGCCATACGAGCCCCGGCCAGGTATAAAAGTCTCCGCATATTTTTTCGTTGGTGAAATTGCTGTTACCAAGTTAATCAAATCTTCTTTTGACAAATCTGTTGTCATTCTATTTAGTTTTAGGCGAGATATAAACTCTTGTTTTCCCCGCGTTATTAATATAAAGCCTTCCCCTTAAGCATTTGACAACATATATCCGTTTCATTTTCAAATTTTTCTTAACTGTTGAGTGGTTTCAAGCAGACCCAACGTAATTTCTTCCTACCTGCGCAAAACCATTTTATTCCGCTTCTGTGGTTGTGTTTATATTTTTTGGCACAAAAGGCCCTTTAGTATTATAATCGACAAAAGTTTGGCATAATGTTGCCGCCAGAGGCTTACCGCTACATATCCATATCTCCGCATCGTAACGATTGATTTTATTAAGCGAATCAACCGGCCTTAATGTTTTTACGTATTCAGAATCAAACCAAAAGAAATTACCTGAATAATGGATAGGGGCCAACTGCGTGCTATCTAAAAGCTTAACTCCGCATAGATCATATCCCTGCTGAATCCGCTGCAGGTTTTGAGTCCATTCGGTTATGTTATAGTAGTTCATATAATCCAGCCAGTGCTTACCTCCCTCGTTGTTTTTGTATGAAACGCCCTTTGTGTGAATGTAAAGTCCGTAGGATGGTCTATCGTGAAGTTGCTTGCATTTTGTTTCTACCAGGTTTAGTGTAGAAAATTCAAAATCGTGGAGGGCTTTATGGGTCTGAATTACAATTTTATCGTAATCCTGTATAAATTCTCGAACGAAATTAAGCTCATCGTTGTGGCCGGCACAGCCAAGGAATATTTTTTCAACCGCATCGTATAGGCCGGATTCAATAATCAATTTTAGCTGCTCTGCAATAATTTCCCGATAATGGTTAATCATGCATATATGCCAGAAGATATTAATTGAACGTTCAAACGGTCGCAGCTTTATTTCTGCTGGTAATTTAAGTGATGCCGTTTTATAGATAAATGAAGGGGGATTACTTTCACCACAGGTAACATCCCATAAAATATCCATAGCGTTTTTAGCTTGGTCACTATTTTTAGACGCGCATAAAATTCTCCCAGATATTGCTACTGCTGTATCATACTCAATATAATCCAATTCAGAGGCAAGCATCTCATCGAGCAGGGCGGGAATAGCGGTTTGGGGAAGACTTCTATATGCATTACCTACAAAAACCCATGCATCATAGCCAGCAAGTTTTTCTATTTTATGTGGTTGTAACTTTAGATAAAGTTCCTTTTGCAGCGAAGTAAGACTTCCGTCAAACTTAGTATTCCCATCATTAAAATGATAACAATCGTATGTATGTCCACCCCCATGGCTGATCGGATACCGGCTTTTATCGTCCCGGTGGTCTAATGAATCAAAAGTGGCTGTTATTATTGCAATATTCACTTCGGTATGTTTGGCATTTTAAAATGTGCTTCGGGAAACCTCTTAATCAAGTATGTTGCAATTTTAAGACAATTATCCATTTCTTTACGGTGAAGCCCAGACATTTTTTGCGCATGTTCAAGAGCACCTTTCCGGCGCTTTTCCTGAATCTTATTTTTCAGCTTCTTTTTATGAAGCGATTTTATGGCCTGATACTCTGTATAATTTTGGGTAGCCTGTTCCAGCATTGGATAAATCAGAGAATTGAAAAGCATACCTGGCTTCCAGAAAGATACGCCTTTATCAATTAAAGAGCGAAAATCTGACCACAGTAAATGTAGCATGGCATATTTATGAGCCGTGCGTATATCCCCCTCGGCGTATGCCTTGATTTTAACCCGGTCAATTTCGGTTAGTGAGCGTTTAATCAAATTGTCAAGTTCTTTCTTCATTTTACAAAAGGTTAGCAGGTCAAATATATGCAGTTGTTTTGAAACAACAAATTTTATTGATACTTTTTGAACTCAACCCTGATTGTAAATAAACAACTCAGGTTTATTGGGGTCGCGTCCATTTCTTTGTTGCATTGCAAGTGGATGAATGGGCGAACCATCCTTGCTCTTGCCAAAGCATTTCGCAGATGGAAACATTTCAATCAGTTCTTTATCGCGCCCGGTTTCTTTTATAACCTTAAACCCGCCCCACGCAAATACAACATCATTGCATAAGCCCGCAGTTATAGTTAGCAGATTATTATTCCATTCATCGTTCATGGGATTATGCTTTAGTAACTTTGGATTAGATGTTATGTATGCAAAGCAGTTCATCATATAAAAACCTCCATATCCCAATTTAGTAAGCATTTTTATTAAGATACTTATAGTAGCATCGTTCTTTTCTCCATTGGCTGTTGATGGATTTAGCCCTATACACATAATTTTGGGCTTCCGTTCATCCCAAATGCGCCATAGACGATAACGATAATTCATATCGTTGGAAAAATCAGCTCCTTTGGTTTTTATAAGTTCCATAGTTCAATATGTTGGGTTGAATAGCCTGGTCGTAGAAAGAGAATATCGGTAGGCTTTTCATCTAAAATCGTTTATGGTTGCTCCACCGGTTGGCGGCGGAGATTTTGAAACTATCTGCAATGAAAAGCTCTGTTCCTTAAGTTTCCTAAACCTTATTCGAAGTATATAAACTGCGATGGCTCCGACAATAAAACCAACAGTTGGAAGTTGCTTATAGCTATCTTTAAACGTCCCCGTTCTTATATCGTAATACCTGGTCTTATTTATAACTTGGCAGCGAGATCCACCTGGCCCCACAATCGTTTCACCATATTCATTAGCCTCTATTAAGTACTGCTGCCTGAAATAATATCTGAACTCTATAAAATGATGCTTAAACCGCGCAAAACGGCTTAGTTTCGATTGTTCGAGTGGTGCTCCGCCTGGATAGATAGTTGCACTGCATTTGTTACATACAAATCCGGTTCCTTCCGGAGAAGGGTATAATTCACCCCCGCATTGAGAGCACTTGCCAAAATCAATTACCGGGTGTTCATTTTCCATTTCTTTCCTGCATGATCTTTTTAGAACGCCTATTATTTTCAGAAATCTCGCGGGCCAGATGTTCTTTTTGATGCTCCTCTAACTCCTTACTGGCATCCAAAAATTGAAGCATTTGCTTTGTTCGCTTTTCATCGAATTCAACCGAGTAGTTACTTTTAAACGGTGGTTTTTTTTCAAAAAAGTCCGGTATATTTTTTTTGATGTACTCTAAAATGCTGAGTCTCTTTTTCGCCAAGACGACAACTACGGGCTTCCTTTCAGCTTCGCTTTTGTCCGATTGCTTGGCTAACAAATACTTTTTGACATTATAAGCGGAATCTAACTTCATGTGAGCCGCCTCGGCTTTGTCGCTTACATAATCTATAATCAGGGTTTCCGGATCTTTATCATCACGAAGGAATATCACATATCTGTCACCGAGTGCAACATGATAAGTTAATTCCTTCTGCTTTTCCTCTGGGTTTTGTTTATATTGACTTGAAATCCGCCTTTGATAATTCTCGAACTCAATAGCTCGGTCAACCAAGTAGCAATTAAACATTTCAGCAAGCTTAAGGTCCGATAGGGTTTTACCCATGAATTTCATTTCCTGCCGGCAACCAGCATTTTCCTTGATATACTTTACGAAATAAACTATGTCCAAAAGCGTAAAGTCCTTTCTGGTTTCCAATATGTTGCATGTAAAATCATACACCATTTCATCTATACTCACTTTATCATTATCAAAGTTCATTCTAATGAACCTGGTCATAATAATATTTATGATGGTAGTAATATCCTGCTTACCCCGCTCCCATTTCATCATGGATTGGATATTGGGCTCAACCGGTGTACCGTCCTCGCCCTTAAGGTATGCAGCCTGAACCACTGTTTGTAGATTCAGACTGGCTGATGTTTTATTTACAATGTTGGAAATCTGGACTCTGTTGTTTGGTTCAACTTTTGCCAGCGATAAAACAACCTCACTATATTTACTTAAGTTTGCCATACTTTATTGGATATGATCATAGCTATACCCTTCCGCCTGTTTATAAAGATTGCTATTTTTTAGCGCAGCGGAAAGCAGTTCATTAAAATATTTGTTCACAAGACTCAAACTAAGTTTGTCTTTCAAAAACTTATGCTCCTTGGCGACAGCTAAAATACCGTTAAAAATACTGGTACCCATTTCCGCCGTATAAAAACCGGTGTTTTCGCCCCCCCGCTCCTGGCAGGTATTCTGAATCTGGCGCATAATAGACCAAAGTGCATTTTTCTCAGACGGGTTGTCAACAATCCGGGGAACTATTTTTTCGCTGTTCCACTCAAGCTCTGTATAGAAGATAATGTATGCATCAAGATATTCCTTGAAGTAAAGAATTTTCGGGGCCTTGGGCTTATCTTCTTTAGCCATAGCCTTATAAATTTCCATCAGGTACGAAACTGGTATGTAATCCTGGCGGGCTACGTTGAGCACCTTATCCTTAAGGTTTTTAGCAATGTATTTTTTTATTTGTGCGTCGGTCATTATGCCAAAAGAGTTTTAAACTGTTCAAAATTTATTGTTGGGGCAAATTGAGAGTTATTCATGAATGGCTTGCCTTTAAGAATGCCATAGAATGAACCTTCAATACCAGCATAGTCCATTTTTTCCTCTCTTGAATTGAGATATCGCAGTACGTCTTTTGAGTTTTCATCTGTAAGCTTTATACACCAGTCATTTTTATCAAAATAAACAACTTTGGCAAATGCGAATGCGTGTTCTTGCATCAGCTTTTCAATTTCAATTCGACATTCAAGTCTATTAAATTTGCCATCAGTAAGCCTTTTTAGTACTATGACTATTTTCTTCTGAATTTCCTCTGGTACTTCTCTCATTTTTAAAATAATGTTGGCTGTTCTTTTTTTTGCCTCTTTTTTTCCATGGCCGGGCATCGGGCACTATTTCCGGTTCGGCATTTTTTATCTTGGGCTTATATGCAAAGTATACAAGCGAAGCCATTGCACGTAGGGTATTACTAATCCATGATATCGTCAATGCATTACTTTCGTAATTTTTACATAAAACCTTTCGCTCCTTAACTAACACGTCTATTTTATATCTCAAAAATATGAACTCCGGGGTGCCAAATTCAACCCGCTTTACAATTACAAGGTTACTCATGAGTTTACACAATTATAGCAAGTATCTTCACCCTGGTCAGGATTAACAGGGGTTTTACCACAGATGCAGCAATAATGAATAGTTGGACCATTTGCTGACGTAATACTGGATAAACGCGGTCCGCTATACCCTTCTTTTATAGCCGTTGATTTAGCCAGGATGATAGCGTCTTCCATATTATCATCAACCATCATCACATCGGCCCGGAATCCATTGTTAAACAGAACCTGTAGTGGAACCATCTTCTTTGCCTTTACTGGCGCGCTGAACGACTTACCTAATTTTATATCGTTAATTTTAAAGGCGTATTCAGCATTTAAAATTGCTTCGATATTTACTTTTTGAAGTAGAATGTCCTCCTGTTCTATTTTTTGCTTTTGCTCAGGTGTTATCAATCCGATAATGTTTAAAAACCGGTCCTGAGTCATTGACTCAGTAAGCTCTAAGCTGATACGAAGATTAAAGGATTTTCCTTGCATAATATTTAAGTTAGCAAGGCAAATATATTTAGTTGTTTCAAAACAACAAAGCTTTTGGCAAAAATATTATTTCCACAAACGCAAACTCCCCGCAAGACGATTGCAGGGAGTTGAGCAGATGACCGGCCAGTGTTATTTTGAAGTGCGTTTTTTGATCTTGACAAACCTAAAGCCTTCAGGAACCTCAATGACATAAAACCGTCCATATTTAGTAGGGATAAGGCCCTCTGGAAGCACATTTTTGTTCTTCTTACCCTGGGGATTGGTTTGCTGGCTTATGGTATTGCTAATCTTTTTAAGAACAGCCTGTTTAGAAACGCCGATCTTCTCTGCCAGTTCTGCTGGTGTCAATTTTTTCAATTCGCTCATATGGTTGTTATTTGTCCGACGTATTTCTTTGTTAATAGCATAGTTGCTGCATCGGACAGCACTTGCCTGGGAGAATCAGCTTTAACCGAAATAAAGTCGTTATTGGTTTCACACCGGTATAATACCGCATATCTTATCAAGTCACCCTCCATTATCGGTCGATAGCTCATTGCATATCTACGGTTATTTTTTATAATCAATATCGGTAATGCTAATAATAATTCCTCTGCCGTGAATTCTGCCTCTGTTTCTGGTGTAAATATTTTTTCGGCCATACTACTTCAAACATTTTCTTGTTATAAAAATCTTATCAATCTTAAATATTCCAGGAGTACCTAGCGAAAAATATTTAATTTCATCACCGGCAGCTTCGTATTTTTCATGAACGATACCACTTAAATATTGCCATTTGATGGGGCTAATATAAACGTGGTTGTCCTTTCGTTCAATATCCACTCCCTTGGAGATTAGCACCATGAACCCTTCAACAATTCCAGCCCAAAACGCATCCTCTTCATCTTCATTGGCAAGCCTCAGATTACTAATGACCTCGACTCCTCTTTGCAAATCGGGGTCATATTCAAAGGCCGGAATTCCGACCCCACATAAAATATCTCCTTTTTTAAACTGCATTTTCTTGTTGTGGTGAAAACACCGGTTTTAGCACTTCCGCACCTTCTGGTGAAATTATTTTAATTAAATGCTGTTCGAGCTCATCATCGGTTTTAATTTTTACCTCCCTTGTTTTTTTGTCTGCATCGTATTCACCAACAATTTCAAGCTTAACTAATTGGTCAACTATTCTACTGGTTCTGTTATATCCCAATTTGAATTTACGCTGAATCAAAGAGCTATTGCATTGCTGCTCAGCCACTACCGCCCTGGCCACATCAACTAAAAGATCATCGCGTTCATCTACATCAGTTTCGGAGAATTTACCGGCATCTCCGGGTATGGGGCCACTGAAATAGCGTTGGTACATTTCATTTTCATCCACATTGCCCTCAATCATTTTTTGAATAAAGGCAAATTCATCAGCCATTTCATCTTTTATCATATGCCCGGTTAGCTTCTTAAGCATTTTCTTGAAGATAGAAATGCTATTATGCTTTCCCATCGTTTCATCAAAGTCGGTTTTGCTTAAAATTGCAGTTCCCCGCTGTGATTTAGACTGCATGCGCGGGATTTCTTCATGCGGAGTCGATTCTTCCTGAAGATGTATAATTTCAGTTTCTTTGACACCGTTTAACAGCCTGGGTGCAGGTGGACTTAATGATTCGAAAGTGACCTCGCCAGAGTTTGTGCTTTTATCAAGCTCCAGTTGCGGGGCAGGTGTGATTTTATGCGCAAGCCTTTCAGCGGTGGCTCTGATAACCTCAACAACTTTTTCATAAGGATATTCCTTAAAGAGACGTATTACCTCTGTATCAGAAACGATACGCTGTCTGATCATTTCTTTAATGTCTTCCGGGGCTTTCAGTAGCAGCTTACAATTATGAACATATTGTGCTGACCGGCGAATTTTTTTAGGAATATCACTTTCAGGAATATTATAATCCTCCAAAAGTCTGCGAACGCCCTCTGCACCCTCAAGAATTGTGAGGTTCAGACCAGTGGCATATATCAGCATATCGGAAACACGATCTGCATCGGTATAGCCCTTTGGCTCAGTAATACACCAAAGTAGTATCTGCTTTTTGTATTTTTTTGAGGCCTCTATTGCGGCCATGCGTCGCCTGTGCCCATCGGTTATTATAAAACGGCCATTCTCGGTATGCCCCACACATGCAGGCACTTTATCCGGGTCGTTTGCAATGAGTTCAGTTAACTCGTCCAGATTTCCGTAATCTATACGAATATTGAAACCCTCTATAATGTCGATTTCAGCAACATCAACTAAAAACATGTTTTTTCTGCCATGTTTGTCCCTAAATTCTTTTACTTTTTCTGCCATACAAATTTTGCTTTAAGTGGTTAGCGAGGACAAATATAGCGGTTGTTTTGAAACAACAAAATTCTTACCGCAATTATTTTGCTACCGGTGCGCAAGCCCCCTCCTTTTTGTATTGAATTAGGGCCTTAACGCTTAGATAAGCAGGAACCAGCAAAGCGGCCAGCGACAATCCAGCCATGAGCATCCATTTACTAAAAACAAATCCCCTCTTCCTCTTATAAACTCTACGCTTTTTTTTCGTGAACATTACAAAATACCTGGACTTACCGCGTTTACGCCGATATGGGTTTGACTGCTTATAATTCCTCTTCAGATGGTTATTTTTTTTACTCATGGTCAATTTGCCATTTCATATTCCGCCCACTGTTCGGTGACCTCTTTATTATCTATAAATACGCCATTAAGAATATCCATAGCAAAGGCAGAGGGCTTCTCCCAGTATTTAAATTTTTGCTCCTCGGTAATATGTTTTTTTTTATACAGCTCATCTACCCACATCATATACGTAAACCTTACGGCAAAACCAAAGGCTATTTTTGCTATTGCTAACATTCTATCTGTGCTCATAGTACCAACCTATTACCCCTCCTTGCACTTTTAATCATTTCCTTAAAATCATTTCCAGCCATCTTTGTCACGCGGCTAAATACCCGCCTCGCTTCATTTCCTTTGAAGTGCCAACGGCCATCTTTCAGGGTTGCAATGGGAAGTGCAATGTTCGACCTCCATAACCCATCAGCCGCGTTTAACTCCTGATGCTCATTATCAGGCATATCGGTATCTGCCCAGGTTGGCATTTGATAAATACAAACTGCTCCATCCGAATATTCTGCCTTTACTTTAATTTGAAAAGTAGTAGAGCCTGAAACAATCATTATTACCAACACATTACTACCAGTCGGAACGGGGGCTGGCTGAACCCACCTCTCAGCATCCATGCAGACCTCTAAGAATTCTACAAACAACCGCCATATATTAACAAGTCTCGGTGCCTGGCTTTTATTCAAATACAGAAAAAGTGTTTCCAAGTTTCTTAGTTCTCCGGCAAAACTAAGTTATTGGTTTGAAACAACCAAATTTGTCCAAAAGCTATGTTTTTACACAAATAGAGATACTTTTACAAAAAAAACAGTATGGCCAAAAAGAATTTACCAAAAGCAAAGGAAAAACCACCCAAAAAAACCACTCCTAATCCCCCTGCAACAAGAACACCCAAAAGCACATCTAAAATAACCGGTAGAATAGTAAGACTAACATCTGATTCTACTATTTATGCGGTTAATGTGCCTAAGAATGCTAAAAAGGCTGCTATTTTATTCGAGGGAGAAAACCCCTACTTGAGCTATGTGGTTGGAAACGATAAGAAACGATTAAATCTGGCCCATGGGAACTTAAAAATAGGAAGGGGTAGTAAAGTACTCGGCTTTATAGATGCGGATAATTATGATGCGGAGGCCATTGCCGGCATATATGATGTAGCCACTGCTGATGTAAGACCGGCTTCTCACCTGGCTCTACTTGAAACCTTTAAAAAGGACTTCAACATTTACTTTAAAAACCCTTTTACAAAACCGGCTACGGCGGAGGCCCAGGATGGACCAGAATATCAGCAATGGTACAATGCTGAAGAAGGTGTTTGGGATAAGGTTCTGATTATGTATAAATTTGATGCTGAGTATGAAAATCAAAGGTTAAGGAATGCACAGGAAAGGGGCTCAACGGAACCAACACACGTTATTGACCAACCGGACTCCGAAGTCGAACAGATTGCTGGCCCAGATGAAAATCCCCTGTTGGATGAACTCGAACAGGCCGGCCAAACATTAGGGGAGCAGCTATTTGATACTGGTGCAATAGGATATGCCAATGGATTAGGATGGGGCATGGAAGCACTTAGAAAAAAAGGTCTTACTCATGATAATTTCAGGCAGCATGCAATAAGCCTTTTCAGGTATGCGTATCGTATGGGCCAGCAATCTAACACCGGCCTTATAGAACCAGTGTTAAGATTTCTACAATCTGAAAAGGATTTAGTTGATCGCTCACTAACATTACGGGGATTAAATCTTACTCCTGAGCATAAGAAAAACATGGAGCAAAAGTCAGAGACGCTTATAGGTTTGATTGAGTTACTTGAAAATTTATTTGGCTCTCAACCCAATGTAGATTAGGCGTTAATTTTGTATAAAACAAAAAAAGCCGCCCAATTCCTTGAGCGGCTTTTTTTGTGAATTAACTTTATCAGATATTATTGCTTTTTGGTAAGGTTCTTTGCATCAGTAAAGTCCGTTACCACATCCGTAAACAACTTAAAGTACTGTTGGTTTACAGCATCTTCGCCGGTCTGAGCCAGGTCATCCACCAGCTTCACGGCTTTAGGGTTATTAAATTCATTAGCAGTTGCCTTCGCAATTTCCAGAACATTATCGGTAATGTCTACCCCGGAGGCTTTTGCTCCAGCCAAAGCAGTTAGCTCTGCTTGCATGCTATTAACAATAAGTTGTTCTGCATCAACTGCATCTGCAGGAGCAAGGCTTACAAGTTGTGCAGCAACTTTACCTGCAAGTTGAAAAAGATTTTTTTGGTTGTCAGTCAACATAGTCAATTTTTTTTAGGTTATAAAATAAGATTGCTAAAATAGAAACTTTTCGTATTGTAGGTAAATTATTTTTCCCTTATCCAGCTTTTAATGGACCATGTAGGTTATAAACAAATCGACGCTGCCATTGCCACCTACGATAGCCTGTGGGGCATAAGTTGTCAGCGCATCTCCTCTGATTGCGCCAGGGGCATTTTCAATAGGTGCCATGAAAGCTGTACCGCTTATTGAAGATTGAAAAAAACCGTGATCATTAAACAGGCTACCCGTTAAAGTATTGTCCTGGGTTATAGTTAATGAACCGTTGGTATATGCGGTTGAGCCATAGTTGTAGTCTTCCCTTATTGCTAATATTTGATAGTTATGACCGGGGATTCCAGGCTCTAAGGTTATTGGTGTAACGTTAGCCGCCAGTAATTGAGCACTGGTAATATGGATTGAATCAGTTATTGGAACAGATAATTTCTGCCAACTTGCATTACCATAAGCATCACTTGTTAAAACATTTCCAGCTTCCTGCGTTCCATCATTTATAGTTACATGGGCATTGAATCTCACGTATTGATTACTCTCATCTGTTCCAAATGTGCCCGTTATAAGCGACTGGATTTCTTGAGTTGCCGAATCGCCTCTTTCTGAATTATCAATAAAAAGCCTGTTGTTTAACTCTCCATGACTGCCCGCATTTGTACCTATTACAACATTACCGCCGCCGTTAAGGTTGGCACTTAATGTGTTACCGCCAATAGCAGTGTTACCGCTGCCGCCTACATTTAAAGCCATTGAATAGCTACCAATGGCGGTATTTTCACTGCCCTCACCACCTGTTGTGTTTGCCATTGCATCGTAACCAATGGCTGTATTATCTTCGGTGTTGGCACTTGCCAACGATAAGGTTTGAAAACCAAAAGCTGTATTATATTTGCCGTTATTGTCGTTGCTTTCATATCCAAATGACGTATTCCAAGTGTCGTTAGAGTCAAGTTCGCCGGCAAATGTGTTGTTGATTCTAAATTCCAAGCCATTCGCATCAGTTGTGCCCACAAAGTTCGTACCGTCATTTGTGTTTGCATTGCCGACTAATGACCACGCACCAGCATTAAAAGATATTGTTCCATTATTATCAATCCCGATTACCCCACTGCCATAGCCAGCTAACGATGGAATAGTAATTCCAATATTACTATTAAGGTCTATCGCATATCCACCACCTGAATTTTGCACCCCCATCACAATATCTGCCGTTGTTGTGGCACTGTCATACGACCATGATATATCCGCACTGTGTCGATCAAATGGGTTGAAGTATCCAACAGCACCATCATCCCTATGTCCCCCGATAGAAGTTCCGTTATAAGACAATAATCCAGAACGGCCGCCATCATTTGTTATACGAGCTACTTGTATACCTGTAATTCCAAATCCAAATAAATTATTAGTGATTAAAATTGAATTTGTATCATTGGGCACACCAAAAGCACTTTCAAACATTGTATTGCTATCCTGTTGGCGTGTAGCCTTTGAATCACTTGTTATGCCAGTACCGGTACCGTATCCAATTTGATAAAGAGGTAAAGAGCCACCACCGCCGCCGCCCGGAGCCCAGACCATTTGCCCGTCTGGGCCAACACAGGTTAAAACATAATTAGTAACAGCCCCACTTTTCAAATACGTTGCTCCATAAAATGAATTACTACCAGTGTAGTCGGTATTTGCCTTGTTAGTAACCTGGGCGGTAACTGAGGAATAAATAAAGAGAAGAAATAGTATTTTTTTCATTTTCTAATTTTCATATCCGAACTGAATCCATAAAGTATCCTGGACCTCAGCAAGATTAAATGTTAAATTCTGGGTTTCAATATCAAAATCATATTCATCCGGAGTCAATACCGCAGAGTCATATGTGACGGGAAAAACATCAGTAACCGAAAATCCGAGTATCGTAGCTATATTGTAAACCTTAGTTGTGCCAGAAATCTGAAATTTATTCCAGCTTGTTCCAGAATTACCTCCGGAAGAGGCCCCGCCGCCAAATACAGTCGTCCAGCCAAATGAAGTTGCAGGCGAGGTGCTACCAATGCCAGTAACACAGGCGCTACCGCTATTTGAGTTTATAACAACACTGGCAAGACCATTGATATTATCAGATGCCGATGCACGCAATATTGTAATTGGATTTGCTGCTGCGTTTCCGGTCGCATCAACGATAATAAACTTGAGGCTGATATTTATAATTCCAATACCCTCCGGCAAAATCAGCGTTGTCGGGCCTGCAGTAGTGTCTACCAGAAATACAGTCGTATCTTCTTGTAAGTTTTGGGCGGTTGTTGCTGCCGGTGAACCTTGCAATGAAGTCGACATGGATTTCGTTCCGCCGCCCGTAACGTCAACAAGTCTATTCATAAGTTTTATCCTGTAATATCTTCCAGCTCCTTCCAGGTAAGGAGTCTTCTGCCACCATTGCTACCTTCTTTATAAATCTCCATCACTGGAATTATGGGGTCATTTTCAACGGTATAAACCATTACCCTTACCTCATATAAAGAACAGCCGCCGCTTTCTTTGTTTGCTTGCATTAGCTCTTCCCGCAACATATTGGCAATGAATTCTAAAGCTGTTCTTAACTTCCTTTCTTTCTGGTTAAAATCAACCAACTGCTTTACTTTAACAATTTGCTTGGCAATATTAAGCTCCCGGTTAAATACAGTTGTTTTTTGTCCAGGCTTTTCCGCATCCTCTTTTCTTATATATTCCAGAAAAACCATTTCATCCCGCTTAGAACCAGGTCTTTCGTCCTTATACTTTTGAATAATAATGGTCAAATCCTTTGGTTCAATTTTGTTCTCATCAGCAAGCTCTTTAAGCCTTTCTGTAAACAGATTTTTTACGTCGTTGATTGAATTCATACAATGGTATAGGGTTTAGTTAAAAATCATGGTTTAGGAACTACTGCTATGCCGGTACTACCTTTTGAGGTATTTGGGGGCAATACTATTTTCGAGGTATCCGGTTTATCCTGAGCAAGTTTATTGCTTTTTTCTGGTGAAGGTTTATTTGGCTTATCTGATTCTTTTTTGCGAAGATAATAATATCCACCACCTGCAGCAGCTAAAGCGCCTGCCACAAAAAGAGCAATCCATCCAACACCTATTCCTTTCTTTTCCTCGTTCATATCAAAGAGGTTATGGGTTCTTCTAATTTAACTGGCACATTATCCAGATTAATACCTAAAATTCCAGCACTAATGTAGCCATCAATCCTAATTTTCATATTGGTAATATCGGCCAGGCTCGAAAGTATACTACTTACTGTAACACCTTGACCACTAAGATTTGCCGGGTCAAAGTAAACGTTAAAAGAAAATGGCGAAGTAGCTGAGGCTTTAATGACTTGTTTTGTTTTAGAAATAACGGGGGCGACATAAATATTGTTGATATAAATATCAAGTTTATAGCCGCTTACATTAATATCAATATCGGAATTATTTTGAACGTTTACGGTCACCTGAACGCCGATTTGATTTTTAGAGTTTTTGCCCAGTGGTTTAATTCCACCAAAACTAACTTTTGTTGCCTTAAGCCGGTCAATGTTGCTCTTTACGGTAATTGCACCATAAGTTACCGCTGTGGTAACTACAATAAAGATGCCAATGAGAAATAGATTTCTCAAAGCATGATTAGACTGTGGCGTTTGTTGATTTTCCATTATACGGGTCCTCCGCCAGATGGGCCGGCTCCGGCTTTTTTACCTTTCCCTTTTAGTGCAAAAATAAGGCCTCCTATTAATAAAAGCCCACCCAAAGCAATACCGCCAATAACTATGGGAGAAAAGCCAGATTCTTTAGGCGGTGGTGCTACTGGGGCATCGGGTGCCGCAATCGAATCCGTAATAGCTTTATTCTGTTCAGTATCCGCCGCTGCGGCATCTAACGCGGTTTGTTTTTGCTGAAGCTTTAGGGCTTTTTGATACTTCTTTCTATCCTTTGGCTTTAATGCTGCAATTTGCTGAACAGTAAGAAATCCGCCTCCGTCATTATTATAATATACATCATCTAAAAGGCTATCATGGCCCCCATCAGGAAAACCCAATTCATCATCCCACTTACCTTCCGCATTCAAAAACTGCATTTCGCTCTTATAATCCAGTACGAAAGACGGAATCTTAAACTCTCTTACAAAAGCTGATTTATGTTCATCGGGGCCGGAATCAGCATCAAAAACACTTGTTTCTTTTATGTTGTTTGGGCTTTTGAGTATATACACATGCTGCATCCCCGGAACATGTGCCATTAGAACAGGCCTTTCGGCATTATTGAAGCGTAGCTCTGTATCATCTACCTTAAGCATCTTGCCTTCCTTAAAACCGCCGATGGGAACCAAGTTTCCATTTTTGGTTCCCGTATAAGCGCGCACTTTTCTTTGCGTGATTACGTTACTCTCCGCCATTATCTTGTCTGTTTTTCACAATCATTACAATACCAAAAATCAATACAAGAAAACCAATGCCTCCACCGATGTACCAGCCCATATTTTTACTAACTGAATCTTCCGCTTTACCAAGGTCTGCTTTTAGGGCACCTTTTTTCGCGGCCAGATAATCGAACATCTTTTGTTTGGTCGTTGCCGCTGCTGTTACCGAGGCCGATTTGGCATTTGCCTTGGCTGTTATCGCACCGGTAATTCCTTTTATAGAATCGCCTACTGCAGAAGCCACGGCAGATATCGGATCAATACCGCCTGCGTTCATAAATTTTTTATCAGCAACGCGATATAAGTCAGTAATGAAGTCGCGATTGGCATGCCCGGTAGCAATAGCCTCAACTAACTGCTCTTCAGTTGGTTTGGCAGGTAGGGGCATTATTTCATACTCCCTGATTTTTCCAGCGACAAAACCAGGATTCTCAACCGCAAGCTCCGTTAGCTTACGGAGGGCTTCATTCCTTACATCAATATCGGACATTTGTTACTTTTTTGATTGCAATTCCTTAATCTGCCTTAAAATAGATAGTGGTGATTTTTGAATGTTAGAAAACAGGTCGGTTGGCTTGCTCTGATGCTGAACTTTGCCAGATATTCTTACTGTTTCTATACCAATAACCACATCAGCTGGCCTGCGATTCCATGCGCTACCGTGTTCGTCTTTATCCAAAACCATATCCGAGCCACTATCGTTATTTTGGTCATCGCTATCATCATCATCGTCGTCATTCTGGTCTTGCGAACCATTACCACCCTGCGGTTGCTGCTGTGAGTCTGGCTGGTCTTGTTGGTGCTTATGACGGTGTTTGTGGCCATGTTTGTGATGATGGTGGTGCCCGCCGTGTGCATTATCAAAGCCCCCATCATTGCTTTGGTCATCATCATCATCGTCGTCATCATCATCATCGTCCTGATCATTATCATTCTGACTTTGATTTTGTTGCGGGCCCGGATTCTGGTAACCTTGATTTTGGTTATCCTGGTTACCTTGGCTCTGGTTACCCTGATCCCCAGGCTGGCCTTGGTTGCCCTGCTGGCCCTGGTCAACAGGTTGGCTCTGGTCACCCTGGCTTTGATCATCCGATTGCTGGTCCTGATTACTTTGGTCCTGTTGATTTCTGCGCTTTTTTTGGCAAACGGGTCCGCAGTGCTTTTTCTTCTTAGCATGCTTTTTATGCCGTTTGCGACCGCGTGCATTGCTAAACTCTTCCAACGGTATAAAATAATCCGTACTCCACCCGGTTTGGAAGGCTCTGCCATTTTTAAAGGCTTCGAAATTTATGTTGCCTTGGTCATTAACCGTTCCGTAAATAACATCACCTAACTGGAATAAGGAGCCGTCTGCTTTAGTTGCGCCCTGGCCTCTTAACCAATCCAGCATTTTTACGCCGTTCAAATAACGGTTACCAGCACTTCCTGAACGAATTTCCCCAATTTGAAACTGGCCGGTCATCCCTGGTGCAAAGGGCTGGGCATCGTAATATTCCTGATTGTCGTTGTCAACCATAGCTTGGTCCCTTTCCAAAATCTCATTGCGCTCCTGAGCCATTCTGTTTGCTTCCTGGCTTGGCGTTTCTCTGTTCTGAATTGATTGCAATGGAATAGGCCGTGCCTGAATTCTATTCAGGAGATTGGCTCTTTCTCCACGGACATCAACACCCATGTCATAATTAAAGGTGTCTTTTTCCTCAAATTTTTTCCAGTTTGTTCCGGAAGTCGGTACGTTTTCAAACATGTTATGTAGTTTTAATTTCTTGTTTTTTACCAATTTTACCTACTATAAATACTAAAAGGGCAAGTGATGTAAATACCATGGTTAGCCCCCCGATAAAAATGACCGGGTTCTTTTTTACTGCTGCAACCGGGTCAGCTACAAAGTCCGAAGCCGCAGCGGACACGGATTGGGCGGTCTGTAATACCTGACCGGTAATTGACCTTTCAAATCTTTTTAGTCTGTCAGTCCATCCCTTGACCGCATTAGCATTAACTTTCTGCCCTACGGTATTAATCCAGTTTAGCCTTTCGTTATACAAAGCGTCATGCAACGTATCTGGGGGCAATGAATTAATCTTGGCCAAGGTGTCGGGTCCGATTCCGCCATCTACTTTTATAGAATCCGGAGCTATTAAGCTATTAATAACTTTTTGCACACCTTGAATACCACTATATCCACCCCATTTTTGTTCAAAAATCATTTGAGCGACACCCTGGTCTGCAATTTGGTCCCCTTTTATTACGTCCCAATAGTTTTGTTTGGCATACTGCTTAACCAAATCTTCCAATCCCAAAGATACCGGTAACCTGGTGTTATATGGAATTGGGCCATTTGTGGCCTTATATTGGTCAATAATTTTCCAGCCGGGCCATGTTGGGTTAGCAATACGATCAACACCCATATACGTTTCACCGGAATGATTGTCGCCATGTGCGCGCGCCCATTCCTGAGAGACGTAGTATCCCTCATTATTAACCGTTAATGGATATGCCAAATCAAAATTTGCCACCTACTTATCTATTTAATAAATCGTTACACCGCCAAATTTTTCACCAGGTAATTTTTTCACATGAGTTACAATATTATAGTCACCGCCAAACTCATTATTCCAGCCCGCCAACTGGGCTGTGGTAATGCTGGGCTGTCCGTAATACTTCTGTAAGGCAGCTAAGGTCTTAGGCCCGAACTGTCCGTCCACTGTCAATCCAGCCCCTTTCGCATTCAGCTTAGTTTGCAGTGCGGTTACGTCAGCACCCGAACTTCCGCTTTGCAAAACAGTTGCACTTGGGGCCTGGGCGGCTGATGACGACGCTGTCGGAGCTGGTGATGACTTTTGAGTGGCCTTGCTTGTATTATCCGGTTCTACTCCGGGCTTGCTTCCTTTAGACGGAGCATCGGGCGTTTTTGCCGGTTTAAAATAATCGAACATAAAATATCCGCCAACGCCGAGCCCGGTTAACACAATAAGCGCAATAGCTAACTGAGCACCAATGGGTAATCCTGAATTTTGATTTTCTTCCATTATATCACGTTTTCGATTTTACTTATTGCCTTGTCCAACAAACTTCCCTTTCTATTTATATCGCCATTTGCTACAATGTAGAAAGGATAATCAAAACCAGCTTTTGCCCTAATAATGGTGGTATTTGGGAAACCTAAATGCCAGATAGTGCCCAGATTGGTATCCGCTGTTAATTTAGTCGTGCCCTGTTTACCAAGGCCCTCATCTAAGCGCTGAACCTCTGCACCACCTGCTACCGTAGCATCCTGGCCCAACTTTAAATTGCCCCGGCTCTGTGGACTAACTGCATAAACGGTGGTGCCATTCGGAAGCGTTGTAAAATCTGTCTTCCCGGAAGCTGTTACCATCGGCTTTTGCGGGGTCGGGTCCTGATTTGCCGCCGTTTTAGCATCTGCAGTTCCTTTTTGAAGGTCTTTTTTCGCTTTAAAGTAATTCCACGTAACCACGCCAGCAGTTACTACTCCGGCCAGCATAATTATACCGACTGATATTTTAAGTGCTAATGGCATTTCTTCTTGATTCTCTTCCATTATGCTGGTAGTTTTGAAACCTGGTCACTTAATTTTTGGAAATCACCTGAACTCATATCCTTTTTCAAATCCGTCAACAAATCAGACTTAAACGCTACATTGTATTGTTGCGTAATTTGTGAGAGTTGTGTTTGATTTGCGGCCTTGCCTATTGCAGTAAATATTTTAGTGCTATCTGTACCAAGTCCGCCAAGAACACCCAAACTGGATAAAGCGGCTTTAATGTCTTTTGCGGCCTGAACATACGTGGCGTTATCCAGCTTGGTACTATTAGAAGTAGCAGCATAGTTAGGGTTGAATCCTTTGGAAGCAGATAAGTCCCTGGAATCCCCAAATTTTGAACTGTTAGGGTCTTTAATGGCTGCTATTAATACTGGTATAGTGTCCTCCTTGCGCTTCTTGTTCAGGACAACAGCTACCGCAATGCCACCGCTAAGTACCAAAAGTGATACCATAGCCCATCCATAACCTAATCTTTTTTGATTCTCCATTATGCTGCTGCTTTTAATGCCGTTCCGGCTACAGTTCCTATATCTGAAGCCGATGCCGTTACCGCTCTATAAACTAATCCAGCCGCTAAAACAAATACAAGCCCTGCAACAGCATAAAGCCCATATTTGTAAGTATCTCCAAGAGATTCCAAGGCGCTAAGTCCCTTGCTTGCAAGGGTTTCGGCACTATCCGAAATCGTTTGGTTATCCAATGGGACACCCGTAGCGGTTCTTAACTTCACCACATCGGCCCCGGAGCCAGAGCCGCCCCGGTCCTTCCATGTAATTACAAATATGTTAGATGCCATAGTCTTGCCGTAATAATCAAGCAATAGCTTCCACCACGAAATCCATTCCTCGGTATTGGAGGTCTTCTGAGGAATAGAACTCTTTATTATTTCAAATTTTGCATCCATGGCAGTAAGACCATATTACATTCCAGGCCTTGCGCAAAGTTATATCTTTAAGATTACGCCATATCGACTGCTTATTAGCCTTTAAATCAAGTGCTATACTATGTTTTAGCCAGTTTTAATACGCTACCGGAAATTTCAATGTATTTAATTCAGGATTGTATTTGGTTGGCTCAAAACAACAGCCGCCCTTTGAAGTATGATTGATAGCAATGTGTTTCGCTAATTTTGGAACCAGGGAGGTTCAGACGCTATATGGGTTTGCGTTCGGTTCAATTCTGCAAGTCAAATCAAATACATCAAAAATATCTTTTATCACGTCTTTTTCCTCGCCGGTCAAACCGATTAAAACGCTCTCAATATTTTCCGAGTATTTATCTCCGAGTATTTTTTTTGCCTCGTCCAATAACAGTAATGTTTGTTCATTCGAGCCTTCTTCCTCCAAAGGTATTACAAGCCCAGCAAACAAATTAATCTGCTCTGGCAACAATCCTTTAGGAATTGAGTTCGTGATGAACGGTTCAACCTCTATTATTGTTGCACTTAACTTTCTTAATTCAGAAGCCAGGAGCTTTTGATTCTCTTTCGTATAGGAGTAAATGTCTTCTCCCTGCGGCCCCCGCTGTTTTATTAGATTTTCTTTTTCATCAATGGAGGCAAAGTCAACTTTTAAATCATTGGATTTATAAGTAAACTCTTCTGCCAGATGTAGGTTTTGGGTTGAAAATCGCTTCAATGCATAGGCTAATTTATTATTCAAACCTGTATAGGTTATATATGCTGAGCCGGCATTGATACAATTTATTAATCTGGCATAAGTTATTTTCATAGCTATAATTTAAGGGCCAATATAATCAATTCCCAAAAATAATGGGGTTCCAGTTTTTAAGCTGAAACCCCATGAGCCCAAACTATAAAAAACCTTAACCGTTCGATATCTGCAATGGGCCTCCTACTCCAAGGCTATAAATCGCTCCAACAACGTGCGGATCAGAGGTGGGCGTTCCCGGCGCATTTATTACACCCGCAGGAGAAACATTAAATTTTCTAAAGCCAATAGAAGAGCCGCCAACATAAAGGCTTATTCCGTTTGTATCTAACTGAAATGTATTACCGGCGTAGGCATTAGCAAGAGAGCCATGCCAGTTAATGGTAACGTTATCAGGTGACGTATTAATATTCCATCCATTTTGCACACCCGAAGTATCCGTATTACTTATGAACTTGTAAGCTACAATAGAAGTATCGTTCAATACCAATGAAGCTACTGGATTTTGTGTCACCGCTACATTTGCTATGTACATAGATATGCTTCGGGTCGAAATCTGAACGTTATATGAACCGTTGCCACCCGAAGAATAAGCTTCAGTCAAAACAATGGCACCTGTCGGAGTGCCTGACAGTCCTGCAGAAGTACTAATAAGCGTAATAGTTCTATTTATGCTTGATACTATGTCAATGTTAGATAACTTATACTGGTCATCAATTGTTATTTGCTCCGAAAATTTTTGATTACCGGTTACAGAACCCAATTGATATGACTTAGTGTTGGCCCCCAATTTTCCGAACTGCAAAATAAAAGTGAGATCTGCATTGGAAAAATTCATTGACGTTGTATCCAATCCGTTAATGGTGGTGTCTTGAATTAAAGTTCCACCCAAATACCCCGTTGTACCGGTCAGGGTCAAACCATTAGTTAAAGCACTAATACCGCTTACGCCTCCCGTATTGCTACTTGCTGCACCGCCAAAAGAGGCAATCCACCGGAAGGACGCTGGTGTTGGCCCACCGGCTCCTGTTACCCATGCACTACCGAAGGCAGTACTAACCGATACACTGGCCCCACCATTCACTAAATCGGAGGTAGATGCAGCACTAACTGTTATAGGGCTGGCCACCGCATTGCCATTTTGGTCAACAATGAAAAACTTCATGCTGATATTAATTTGGCCAATTCCCTCTGGCAAAATCAAGTTAGTAGCACCGCCACTTGTATCTACCAGGAAGACTACCGTATCCTCTTGCAGATTCATTCCGGTATTAGCCGGCAAGGAGTTTTGCAATAAAAAATTCATGGATTGGGTACCACCGCCTTTAACCTTAATTAATCTGTTCATTGTATTCTATTTAAAACCTACTCGAATAAATGAATTAATAAACCCCCGCCCTCAAAAGTTTCTACTGATGGGGGAACTACCATCAGCTCCAAACCGCCTTTTGGAATTACTGTTCCGCCGTTTTCTTTTTTAGCAGCCTTATCTTCCTCGATATATTTGTTAGCAGTTTCGGGGGTTACCAGGCGATTATCGTAAGTGTTTTTGTCTACCGTAATTTCAATAACAGCACCACCCGGAATCTCCTTTTGCTTATTATGCTCTTCTTCGCCATAAGCAATCCATTCTAACTTATCGCCATTAAAACCCAAAAATACATTATTCATAGTTTTTGTTTTAGGAGTGAACAATTCATATCCATTTTTAACGGCAAATTCCTTGGCTGCTTCTTCCGTAAGAAATCCAAGTTCCAATCCATGATCGGTTTCATCATACAACGCAAATTTTCCATCATGCGGCTTAATCAATGCTTTACCACGATTAACCGGCTTCTTCAGCTTTTGCTGAATATCCTTTTTAACTGGCTTAAATTTATCCAGTTCTTTCAAATCGAATTTGAGCCAATCGTATCCATTAGCTACATATCCATGTTTACCATCCGAGTGAACGGTACCCATAGGATGCTTTGTACCCTTATCGTCTTCATGCCACTCTTTCAATCTTTTCCATTCAGAGGAAACAGATTCAGGAATCTGGCCAGCTGGTATAACTTCATGCTTAATTCCCTTAATCATTTTATGTTTTGTCATGGCTTATAGATTGAATAGACTGAATAGTGGGAAATAATGACCAAAATCAGATTCCGTTCCGATAACGCCGCCATTCTCGTAGTTTACAGATGATATGGGCATTTCGAAATAGCAGTTGACTTTTAGCTTTAACTTTCCAGTCTTTTTATATTCCTCAATTGGGGTTTCGCATTTAACAAATTTAAAGCCTATATCCTCCGCACCAGGAATCTGTTCCATAATTATTTTTTCTGCGGATTCCACCCATGATTGATCATCATTATCCAGAGCTTCTTGTAACTCCTTTTCTGTTTGCGGGTTTTCTTTAGAAAAACTTGGTTGGATATGATTAAATATAATATTAGTTCCAGAAAATCCAAAGGCAATTGGTTTGTCTTCTGTATTATATACATTTTCGACATCAAACAAAACGATGCCGTTATCCTTTAATTCGATTTCCACTTTTACATTCTTAAGAAATTTGATTGCCTCATTAAGGTTTTTGGGACATTCTGACTGCGCCTCCGCAATCAATTCTTTTTCAGAATAAAATTTGTCCTTATATTTTAATGGATTTCCTTTTGAACCACAAAATAGTTTCGATAAGTTTGATTTTTTCATGGCTTATGCTGCTTTTTTTAATCCTAAACTGAATGTATAATTGTCAAGTTCATCAAGTCTTTTGGTAATCAAATCTAACCTTTCAACGTTCTGATCATATGGATTACGCATAAATACTTTCCAAAAAGCAGTATAAAACTCTCGCTTACCATAACCCAGGCCCGAATAAATTGTGGCGGCATGATAATCTGCCTCGGCCTCATCATCCTGCACTGTATTAATAAAATAATGAGACAACTCATGCAATAATACTCCAATGGCTTCGGGAATAGTATATTCAAGCATTAACTTACGGCCAACCTGAATTACACCGGTGGCGCTGTTAGAACGCATTGAAGTTGGCGATGGCTTAAGATAGTTGGGGTTTGCATATACTCTCCCTTGCTTGTCCTCTTTAGTTTTGTCGTAATCAATAATCTCATCCAGATATTGAATAGTAAACCTGCCAGTCGGACTCTTATAGAAAGTACCACCTTCAAGCTGAGAAGTATGTTTGCCAGCAGGGTTTGTGGCCATCTTCTCAACAAAGTCTTCAATAAATGGAATGAACTCCTGAATATCAGCGTCATCAAAATCGAATACACTCAGATTTACCAATAGTGGCAATTCTTTTTTACCCGTCACCTTAAAGCCGTAATACCGTTTAGGGTGACCGGGCGGATATTTTACATTATATACTTCGAGTATAGCCTTTTCCGGAGTCATTGGCATCCGGGTAAAAAACCTTTGTTTTCGACGAACCATTTCCCCATCTGAGCAGCTATAAACAGTATTTGGCATTGTTGGATGCCGAACCTCAACACCAACGATGGTTCCAGGAATGGCCTCAATATCAAATGCAAGAGCCATGGGCCGTTTACCCGTATGAATTATTTGCTTCATTCGCGCTTCTTATTGGAGAAAATAACTTTAAGTCCAAAACCTATCAATAACAATGAACCAACTAAGGTCCCGCCGAACACCCAGGGATTCATCCCTAAAATTTTTAAGTCTGGCCGGTTTGTTTCGTCAAAAGGTGCCGTATCTACGATGGCATCTTGTCCTGCCGGTTGTTGTTTTACAAGCTTGTTAAACGTATCCGCAAATGAGGCAAAACTGCCTTCATAGCCACTGCCCGCAGCCTCCCGCCACATTTTCTTCATTTCTCCGGGTGCAAGGTTCGCCATATCCTTATTTTAAAAGCTGGCCTTTAGCTACTACATCGTAGCCTAACTTAGCTGGATTATTCAAATACTCCTTAATATAAGGAATGAAAATTGCTACATAATCTGCCCTTGGAGCTAAGTTCATGCCCTTTAAAAAGCCCCGAACATATTTTTCAACTGCATCGGTTTTTATTTTGGCATCATTACGTTTAGAAGCTCTTTTCTTAGGGCTATCCAAAATGCTGAAACTTGGGGTATATCCGAGATTATCCATAATAGCCTGAGTATAGTCGCTATTCGGTGTGGTATCGGTATATGGGTCATAGTTTCTGCTATTGCGCTTATCTATGGCCTCACCAGATACATAATCATTACCTGGGGACCCGGTTTTAGCACCGGGTACAAGCTTAGCGGTATCATCAGGAACCTTCAGCTTATCCGATAAGCCACCATCGCCCTTATCTCCTTTGGGGGAACCTTTTGATTTATTGGACATAAACCAATAAACTCCACCACCAATCCCAATAAGAACCAGAGCAACGGCGAAATAGACCCCAGCCCCAACACCACTACCAGATTCATTATTTTGTTCCATAATTCAATTTTTGTTGCGGGGGCGGGACTCGAACCCGCGACTTCGGGGTATGAGCCCAACGAGCTACCAACTGCTCCACCCCGCGATATTATTTCTTCTTTACTTTTGATACTCCATATCCTACGAAACCTCCTCCTATTGTTCCGGCAAAACCGCACCAGAAAATATTCCGCCTGGTAAAAATCGCTAACAGAATTCCGACAACTGCACCAACTGAACTTCCGGCTATACTATATTGATTAGAGCGAACCATATCGGAAACCATATCTCCGCTCATAATTTTTTTTACACTGGCTTGCATGTTTTGCAAACTTTCAATAGCCGATGGGTCCGTTACCTCTCTCAAATACTGTTCTGGCAGCGTATATCCATCCTGGCTTATAACAACCCGGTCGCCCTGGATATTATCTTCATTAGCCATTACCAATGATGCAGCTTTAAAGAACTTTGTTTTCCTGAGATCGCCCTGCGGCAAATCCGGATTATCTGCAACAAATCCCTCCGTGGTAAAATAGTACTTAGACACCACCCGCTCCCGGAGCAGGTGTCGAAGCGCCTCCCCCTGATGTTTGTTGACTCTTATAGTACCATAAACCACCGACAACCAAAGCCAATGCAAATAATCCTATGCCTACATACATAGCGGTATTTGATTTGGGTTGCGGCGGCGGCGGCGCGCTCTCTTTGCCGGCCTTATCAGCTTTATCAGCAACGCTTCCTGTTAAATCGCCTGCAGTTGCCTTTTTAGCCTTTTTAGCATCAACCGCAGATTTGGCAAAGGTGAAAATTCCACCTAATGCCTTTGAAATTGAATCAGCTACATTGGATATCTGCTCCCCAGATAAGTCTTTTTTCGACTTGTCGTCCGACTTTGAATCAGATTTATCGCCCAATACCGATGAGGCCGCTGAGGTCAGGTCAGATGCCGCATCGTTCATAAAGTGCCCATCCTTGAGAATCATCATGCTTGCCAGCATATCATGTACTTTATTAGGCCTGGGCGAGTGCAATGCTTCGGTGATAAACGTCGACAACTCTTCATTATTCGTATTCGCGGGCAATGTGATATTTAACCTCCGGAGATTGGCAATAAGCTCTGGTTTGTGGTGAACAATAAGGTCGCCTATCTTATCAATGAAAATGCCACGGAGTCCATCAACATCGTTGCGGTCCAATGCATTATTGTAGTCGTTTAAAAAGTTCGATTTTAATTGGTACATATTATGGTTTTAGCTGTGTGATTTACTACTTGATTTTGCAATTAGCACTCCAAATCCTATGGAAACGAAAACTAATCCGACACCAATTAACGGTAAATGTTTTTGGTAGTTTTCGAAGAAGGATGTAGCCGGCTTATCCTCACCGCCATCATTCTTGAAACTGCACCCGCAATCCGCATTATGAACATGCTCTTGGGGTTTGCTTTCTGGCTTAACTACCACCACCGGCTCTGGCTCTATTTTCTCAGCTACTACAACTGGCTCTGCCTTTGCAGGGGCCAAGGCCTTAAGGTTTGCCTTGAAATGTTCCAGGTCCGGATGCAAGGACATGAATTCTGGAATGACTTTTTCCCCCTCTTCGTTCAAAACCTCTTTGAGTTTTTCCGCCAAATCGTTCTGATCCCTTGCTCTCTCAACGCCGTGCCTCTTTAAAAACTGCTGAGCGCGTATGTTATTAGCCTCATCCGAATATGCTATACGTTCGAAAATATTAAGTTCTATTAGCCTGGCCATGATCTTTTTTTTGAGTTAAACAAAAGAAGGCAAGGCGTGTTTGCCTTGCCTTCTTGCAATCTGTTTATTTGCCGGCCTACTATCTGATAGGATAGTTGTGCTTGCGGTGGCCATGTTTGTGGCCTGCTTTGTGCCCACGGTCGATTACTACTGTGTGCGTAGGAAGCGTAGTGGTATTTGGATCGTCCAGCAACTTCACCAGTTTCTTTTTCTCCAGACCACGGTGAGGGCTGATAACTTCGCTTGCGAATAACTTCACGGTAAGGGTAGTGGCATCCAACTGAACGAACTGCAGGTTTTTGGTAGAATTCACCAATATATCGCAGTTGATTTCTATTGCCAGCTGATAAAACTGGTTCAAGTAGATTTCAGGTACCAAACTGGTCACATTCTGGTCGCCAATGTATTGCGTTTCGGTAAACGTAAAGGCGGTTGGTATGTTCACGGTCGAACTTGCTTCAACCCTCAACTTGCCCAGGTTAAATGGCTGGTTGATCGTGGTATTCAGGAACCCGCCGTATTGCTGCGTTGGGTAACCATAGGTAATGTTAATACCGGCCACGTTACCAAAGTTGGCTGCTGTCAGGTTCACTGAGGCATTCAACAGCGTTACGGTTTGCGGAGCACCCGAAGCGTTTTGCACGATTATAATATAAGGGCGCGAATTTTCTCTTTTGGCTGCTACTGCACACCCGGCTGCTTCTTCAAAGCCACCATCGTCGTCCATGCCGCCGTCATTGTCTTCCTCGTCGAATCTGCCATCGTTATCGAAGGCTCCGGCGTCATTGTTCCAGGTTTTACGCATAGTGTTGCGTGCCTGGTTCAGCAATGCTGAATTACTTTTATTGAAACTCATTTTTTACAAGTTTTAATGGTTAAAAATTTTGATTATCCTCCAATGGACTTTTCATTTTATAGAAATGTCCTCAAACGTTTTTTTAGCTTACGCTTTTGGTGCCGCCGGGGCTGTTGGTGCAATTGCTTTCACCTTCTTACCACCCATTAGGTGTTCTTCGGTTAAGCTCCATACTGCACAAGCTGCGAATGCTGCTGCGAAAGTTAATCCGAAGCCCATTGCGATTTTTCCCCAGTTCATTTTTTTTGACTCGTCTGCCATGATGTTTGTTTTTTAGATTTGAATAATCAAATTCTTTGACGACACAATGATAGCTACCATAATTTAGAGTAAAAAATCGAAATATTATCCGACCAGTATATTATATGGCTAAAACGTAGTGCTGGCGCGGGTTTATAGGATTACAATCAGCATTTTTAAGCATTGATTTTACCTATAATTGTCTCCCCGTCTGTTAACAAATCTCCTACCTTAACAGTTACCGTTATCTCTTTTGGAAGTATTACAACTACTTGGCTACCCATTTTAATTGTACCTAATATATCTCCCTGAGCTACTTTCTGTCCCGGTGCCACATAATCTACAATTCTCCTGGCAACAAAACCGGCAATCTGTATGATCTTATATTTGAAATCACCGGCTTGTAATAGTATCTCGTTATGCTCATTCTCATACCTGGTAATCTTTGTATCTGGCATCACAATAGCATTCTTAAAACTTCCATCTGTATGGGTAATGCTTAATACGGTACTATCAATAGGGGCGCGCTGGTGATGGACATCGTTCAAACTAAGTTTTATGGAGATAATGGTTCCGGCATCCGCTACATCAGTAGTCCATAAAGTAATTGCACCTGCTTCCGCTCCATCCTTAAGCTCTATAAGTGCCTTTTCGTTAAACGGGCGAACAGCAATAACCTCTCCCATAGCCGGGCTAACCAGTACATTAGGATTGTGGGGTATTTTTCTGGGTACAATTCGGAGAAACCAGAATTTGTACGCAATAAAGGAAATTGTTAGAAAAGCAAATCCAACAATAACACCTTTAGCCACGGCCTTTTTAGAACCGGGTTCCATTACTCAAGAATTAAATTGTCAGGTAACAGGAACGGTGGACGGTCTTTCAGTTCCTTTATTAAGCGCTTACGCTCTAATGTCCGGCTGTAATCCGAAATATACTGCGGGAATATTTTGAAGGTAACTGGGTTGTTGTTATACATGTTAAAAGATACCAGCTTGGTTGAATGGATAATCTCTCTCGAAGGAACCGAAAGAGCCGCAGTGTAAGGCTGGTCAAGTGCAATGTTAGGAACATAGCTTACCGTGTTGGCATCACCATGATATTGCGTTTCTGTAAATGCTATCGGTTGCTGAAGCGAATATGTGTCCGGGCACTGCATCCGCATACTTGATATTCTAAACGGCTGGCTGATTGTAACGGCCAATAAACCACCATAGGTCATATTCGGATATAGCGATGTTACCGTTGGCGAAGTATTGCCGTAGTTTGCTGTTGTTAGATTTACCGCAGCGTTAAATAATACAACTGGAACAAAACCAAAAAGCAGGGCAGAGTCAGTGACAATGAAGTAAAATGGTCTGGCCTGTTGTTTAACCGGGGCGACTGGCGGTCCAGAAGCCTCTTCAAACTCTTTTTCGGTGGCTTCTGAAAAATCATTATCGTCTATCTCTTTAGGGAGATATTTAGACAGAGCATGCCTTGCTTCTTCAATAAGTGAATGATCAACCACACGCTTTTACTTAATTAAACGTTAATGCCAAATTGCTTTTCGATGGATGCCATTTTTGAATTCAGGCTATCCATTACCGGCTGAGTATATTTTTTCGTAATTGAATCTACTTTGCTCAGTAGTTCTGCAGTAGCCGATTGAGGGTCCGAAGCACTGGCCGCACTGCTGGACTTTGTAGCGGTAAGTATTTCCTGGAAAGCAGATTTTTCACTATCGGTCAAACCACCGATAGCCGATTGAATTTGGGGAGATTGTTTGTCGAAGTCGGCAATTTTTTGAGTATCACTACCCAATAGCGCCTTCATATCCGCCATGATAGCAACCGTTTTCGGGTCAGGTGTAGAAGATTTATCAGCTGGCTTAGTTGGAGTTTTCGGTACAGCCGTCAACTGATAAATGTCAAGGCCCAGAGGGACCGAACAAACAGCGGCCATGGCAAAGCCGTAACCGGTTGCGCATCCCATACATTTCTTAATCGCGTATCCCAATGCAAAGCCACCTATGAAACCAACGGGAACCGCTGCCTTCTTCCACATAGCTATTTCACCAAAGTTTTTCGGGGCCATTGTTTTGTCTGCTGCCATAGTATTTTATTTCAATAGCGGCAAAGTTATAGCATTGACGTGAAGGTATATTATCTTAATATTAGCCATAAAACCCGCTATCAGACTACATATTATCCTAATTGCTTCCAATTAAACTATTTGTAGCCTATACATTTATGCGGTGTACATGACATTGTCCTTAGACCATTCTTTGTGAAATGCTTCTGCTTTATCTCTGTTTGCCTCCAAGTGCTCAAAAGTCCAATGCTGGGCGGCGGCTCCCAGGTCTAATACAACTTTGGAGCTTTTGGCAATCAGTGGCCCAATATATTTACTGGCCGGTCCACCAGAAAATAAAACCAACGGGGCGGTTGATTTTAAAGCTTTTTCTATAACACCCTGCGACTCTTTCCAATTAGACAGCCTAATAAAACTCACCTTTACGCTGAGATTAGCCTGAACCCGGAGTTGCATGCTATCTGCGGTGTGTGGGTTATAGTTTATGAATAGAACATGACCCGCAGCCTGAAACAGCGCTTGTTTCATTTCCCAGGTCCAGTCGTTTACAAAAAAATTGTCTATGTAATACGGGCGTGGATTGAAATAATCATAAATACAATATGAACGCATAGTAAGACCACTAACGGAGGGCGCAAAGTAGTTGCAGTTATTACCCGCCATGGTCAACCGGCGATACATCTCGACACGGTCAATGCCTTGTACCCCATAGCGGACAAGCCAGCTTTCATCCAGCCCAGGTAGCGGCTCTAATAATCCGGGGCCGTTAGCAATACATTGGTCAAGTATCATTTTTTCTCCATCACAGGCACGCACTACGGATAATTCTTGCCGATTCTTGACCGCATCCAAAACAATGGGGAAAAATGCTTTAGGGCTTATTGTTTTAAGGGCGTATTCCTTCAATCTACTTTCCATAGCTCAAATAGTTTATCCAGTGCTCCATCGATTGTTCGCTAAACTTTTCAAGGCGATAACGGTTAACAAACTGAAATCCAAATTTACGCAAAAACAACGCGCGCTTCATTTTATTTTTTATGTCTGCAGCACTATTTGGGTCGGCACGATATAAACGGCTTATCCAGGTTATATCCTGAGATACAACAATTGGGATATTTTGCGAGGCAAAGTCGGCGGAAACGATATTGAAGCTTTCGGTGAGGCTAACCTGCAGCCCTAAATCCATTGTCCTGATTAACTCGATAAACTCCGCGTGCTTTAACCAAGGATGAAGTATCAATGAGTGCTTAGTATCCTTAAACAAGGCCTTTATATTTTTAAGCACCTGGTCGCCGGCTTGCTCCGCCCGCTCGTTCATGTGAAACTCCAACTTAACACCCAATTCCTCTGCCATTAGCAAGGCCGCAATGGCTTGCTGCAATTGGTTTTTCATGGGCCGTATTGCGCTAAAGCAACCTACCCTAACAACATCTTCGGAGTGATGGATAGGCGGCATTGTCGGAAATAGCGTGTACATATTAGGCAGATAATGGATATTTTTCGAGAATGCGTATAGCTTCCGGAACTCTTTTACAAAGTCCTTATTGTTTCCAGAAATGCTTAAATTCCCATACTTATCTCCCATTTCCAGGTATTGGCGAATCCAGTCAATAGCAATTCCTTCATTTGCCAGAAATGGTGTTTTGCTATGAACCCTTACATTCCATTTAACTGTTGGATGAAGAGGCAAAAGCACAACGAATTTAGAGGGCACAACCCATAGCGCCTCAATAATAACATGGCTTGCCCGATAACGAGTTACCTCGCGGTCTATATCGTTGTTATCCGTAACGCCTACGCTTTTTGCTTCTATGTGGGCTTTATTTAAAGCCTCTACAATTAGTCTGGCGGATTTGCTGAGCCCAAAAGAATCCACTGGATAATTTTGACCATCACCATAGCTGCTTCTGTTTTTGTAAATAAAGAGGACTCTTGTTTCGTTAGCCATTATTTTAAATTTAAGCAGCGGTTGGTAAATATTTTTTAAACAAATCTGTCTTCACCCGTTGTTTTGCATCAGCGTATGAGTAGATTGATTTTCTGTTATTATCTAATATATTCAGGTAACGCTTGATTAAATGGTTTGCATCTACTTCAACATATTCCTGAACTGCCTGCAACAACATGCCGGTTGTATAATTCCCTTTAATTTTATTCTGGTCGCGGTCCGCAGTCACGCTAAATCTTCTATTTCCAAGGTCATATTGTTTTTCAACCATATTTTCCATGATCTTGAAAATCTGATAGTTGCTTGGGCTTAATTTTTCATTGGCGGAGTCAACTCCCTCATACATTTTGTGCATCCGAAGAAAATCAATATTCTGCCACATCTTTGGTAAGATACGGCCAATATCCTGAACGTGTAATATGATATCACAGCCCCGGTGGGCATTGTTTGTAAGAAATCCCGACACCTGAGTGGGTAATGAATCGCCAAAAACAGTATTCAAGTCATCAATAAGCAAGCAGCCATTTTTGAAGGTCTGCATCGCATCAATTATCAATTTTGCCTGATTTTCCGGGTCTAATTTTAAACCATACTCATTGTATGGCACTAACCGGCGAATCTCAATTATTTTTTGCCGGTTAAACATCGGTAATTGGTCGGGTAGTATTTTTGCTATCTTAACCGGAACCCCCCTTGGATTTGGCTCGCCATTTTCAAGCTTTCCATCTATTACATAATCCGAATATTCATTGTTAGGATCAAATATCAATGAACGCCTTGCCAGCTTTCCTACATATTGATAGAGTAGCTGTTTAAGTGATTCATTAGTTTTACCGACCCGCTTCTTTCCAGCTGCCAGGGTCAGGCTTACCTCGTCTTTTGCCATGGCACATTGAAATTATGGTTGAGGTGTGGTAACTTTACCGGCATTCTGAATATTCAGTTGCTCTATAATCTTCTTTTGCTGTTCATACAGCCCAAAAAGTTGCTTGGTATTTATAACGCGCTGGCGGTATAAATTATAGAAGTTACCGCTACGCATTAAAATATCCCTGGTAAAGAATTGAATGATATTGGCCATGTCGCTGATACCAATGCCGCGCTTTACGAATTCGCGAATCATGCTTTGCCTCACTTCGTCAAAATGATTGTCCGGGATTTCCTTTGACTCGTCCACCGCGTCATTAAAACTCTGGAAAAAGACTGCAGGAATAACTTTAGTATTATCAGGCATTGGCAACTGCATCTCCAAATCAATCTTATCATCAAGGCTCCATTCAATTAACTTAGAGGGATCAACCTTAACAATCCACGCACCCAGGTCGTTTGCCTGGCGATAAGCACCGATAAGTGCGTTGGCCAGCATTTCTGCTTCCTTCTTCGCGGTTTCCGGGTCAACTGCTGGCGCTGTTGTACCTGCCGCTGCTGCCCCGGCAGGGGCAGATTCAGAGCCGGGTAGTCCTGTTGTTGTCGCGCCTGTTGTTATTTTTTTAAATTCCTTTTCTGGTACCCGGTCAACAACTTTAGCATTTGAATCTGCATCAACATACGCCCGCTCAATTCTTTGGTTTGCAAACGGCGAGAAGTCCGTGGATGGGTTGCTTTGGCTAAGAAGTTCTTCATCGCTCAGGATATTTTCAACTTTGGTGGTGGGAGTCACCGTTACCTCTACATTTTGCGAAGATTCTGTCGTTCCTGATAACAACTTTTGCTCATCCGCTTCCGAACTGATTACCTGCTCAACGGGAGGCTGGTTAGTATTTTGCTCACTACCTTGTTCATTACTTTGTTCTTGATTAGCGCGAGAATCATCTGGTTCTGGTTGTCCAGAGTCTCCTGATTGGGTTTGTTTTTTTGCCATACAACATTATCTCTTTTTGAGTCCTTTAATTGCTTTCTTATTAATAAGTTCCAATTCTATCTCATCATAAACAAGGAGCCTTGGATTATCTATTTTATTGTTTCGGTCGAGTTTCTCAAATATGGAAATCTTACTGCCCACCGCCTTGTCTGTTAAACCAAACATGTCTCCGATATTGATTCGCCTATATTGCGAATACTTGTTTAAAAAAGCACAGATATAGATTATTCCCCAAATCTTTGTTTCGTCCCGGCTGTACTTTTTTTTGTCAGTAAAGAAACTTGGCTTAACCTTATAATATGCAGCAACCGCCTTCACTACCTCTTCCTTCAATCGCTCATCGCTAACCGTTGGGACCTTTTTATCAATGTCCCTCAAATAGTCTTTTAATGCCTGGGGCCCAATTTTATGGGAGACGCGCATGACAAGACCTAAAAGGTCGAAAGAGGCATCCTTGAAATCCTGAGAAAGTCCTTCCATGATATTTTTTAGTCCCAAAAAAATACAGAACCACTGTCGCTGTTGTGCTTATCCTTATCGTTTTCACCAGCAGGATTGGTGTGGTGTTTAATACGTTTTTCAGCTTCAAGGTCAGCGAGCCGTTGCTTTTCTGCTAAGTCTTCTGCTTCCTGTTTCTTTTTCTTTTCAGCTTCGGCCTCCTGGTTTCTTTTTTCTTGTTCCTCTAACATATGCTGCTCTTCGGTTTTTTGAATGCCCTGTTCATGCCAGGTAATAATAGAATCACCTATTGCGGCCCCTAATGTAACGAGTTTGTGGAAACCAGCTTCATCTTTAATCCGGCTTAGACCCAGGTTGAGTCCTCGTATTGTTTCACGGATTTTTACAGGAAGATCCGATTCGTTTATACCCAGTTCACGAATAACTTTTTTGTGGCCATACTCATACTGGTTCCACTCCTGGCGCTTAGCCAGTAATTCTGCATCCGTCATAAAACTTATTTATAGTTAGGCGTTACCCTTAGCTTCTTCCTTAGTGTCTTTTAACATTTCCCGAATTGCTTTTTGAGTTTCTTCAGGAACTTTTTTACCGGTCATTTCCTCAAAACCTTCAAAAATCAATTTAAAGCCGGCTTCCATTTTTTCCACTCCCTTAATGACTTCTTTAGGTTTATTCTCCATGCGAGAATCGGAAACGGCATCAGTAGCTTTTTTGGCAGTTTGCTCTAAGCTGGTGGCGAGTTTTTCGGCAACTGGCTTAGTAGCATACGCTCTGTTTGCTTTCTTACTTTTCTCTAAACGATTAGTAAGGCCACTCATTACCTGAAAACAATTAGCCTCTGTCAATTTCACCCTTTTACCGGGCTCATATTCAAATGAAAGTTCGGCTAAATTTTTATTTTCCGTATTGCGAACGCGCTCTCTTTTAGGCTTTGCCTTAGCTTCTGGCTTTTTTTTGGGAGGTTCTGGGGTTTGTTCTTCTAAACCAGCAAGCTCCTCTTTGAGCTTTTTGACCTCTTCCTCGGCAAAATCTTTCTCATCCTGCGGGACACCTGCTTTAGCGATAAGAGCCTCATATTCTTTGATTTCTTTTTCGATTTCTGCCTTGGTTGCCATAATGTGCGAATTTATGTTTGTTTTTAAAAATGATTGACTAAGTTTTCAACAGACTAAAGTTTATTTAGGACACTTTGATGTTTTTTACCTGCGGTTGTCATTACAAAACTCCATTCTGCCGGAGCCATTTGCTTGATGAATCGCAGGGCCTTTTTATGCAGGGCGCTTCCCTCACTTGCTTTTTCGACGACTAACAATACCACATCTTTTTTGGATTTATTGCCAACGGGCTCAAAAACATATGTAGGCTCGTACTTGCCTTTATACTTCTTGAGTCCGTCGAATTTCACATGCCAGCCCTCTTTCATGGCCTCTGCCATTTCATCTGCATTTGGAAACAACTGCATCAGACCCCCATTTTCGAATTTAGCTAATGTTTCCGCCAACGTGGCCTTTTTGGCCCATCCTTTATCTATGCCTTTTAGTTTTTCCAAAACCTCATGGCCTAACTTTTCTCCCTTGTTTATCCAGCCCATGGCAATGGCCTTTTTTGTTAATGTGCCCTTATGCTTTATGGCATCTTTAATCCAGAAATGGGTTTTATGGTCCGGGCCTTTTGGGTGGCCCCCTTTTTCGTGCTTAGTGGTTGACGCTTCTTTAAACGTGAATTTCTTGACCATCTTTTCGCCGTAGGTTTCCAAACAGGCCTGCCTTGCTTTTTCAATGGCGGAGTCTAAGTCTTTAGCATAAACGGTTATCTGGTTTTGAAAACCAAACTTAGAATGATTGAAATTGTAAAGAATCTTAAACTCTTTTTCGCCGGCAACGGGACCACCGGATTCAAAAAAGGTATCTACTGATGCTCCTTTCTTATGAATAATAATATCCCAGGGCTTTTTTGTTTTAAATTGGAGGTTGGCCTTATTTTGAGCATCCCCTGTTGAAGTTGCTTGGACTTCAATGGTTTTTCCTTTAAACATGGCCTCGAATGTTTTCAGTTCGGGAACATAATCGCCCGTAGTACCCCCAGATTCAAAAAGGGTGTCTTCCGCTGCTCCCTTCATATGAATAATAATATTCCAAGGCTTGTTTGTTTTGAATTGAAGATTAGCTTTGGTCTGTGCCTCGTATGAAGATTTAGCCTGAACCTCAATTTTTTTACCCTTAAATATTGCCTCGAATGTATTTTCTTTCGGGATATATTCGCCAGTAGTGCCACCGTCTTCAAATATAGGAGCTTTGACTTCAAAACGCATGGTTTTGTCTTCTGGCTGGCTCATAATAATAGGATTGATTAAACTATGTTTAGCGGCCCAGTCTTCGAAGTTTTTGGCAAATGCTTGATAGTTCATATCAATCTCCACAAATCTTTCCTCTGGAACGTCTTTGAGTTCCAGCCAAACATGATCACCCTGGTAACCGTCAACACTATCGAGCTCATAATCCTTAATCCCGCCCGGCCCAACGCTCATCAAATTTTCCATAAAAGGCTGACGAATTAAGTCCAATTCAAACAGGTCCAATATTTCATCAATATTATCTGCCTGATTTACCTCAACTGTATTATCATAGCTCCCATCATGTTCCGGGTAACTATCAAAATCCTGGTCGCCTTCTTCTACTTCGCCACCAGTTTCATACATAGGCTTAAAAGTTACCTGCGCATTTTTATCAATCATGTTTTCCAAACGAGGAAATTTCTTTCGCATTTCGGCAACCGGATTAGCACTGCCCTTTATTTGGTCGTAATATAATTGCTCTGCATGATTTAAAAGAACCTCTTCCTGTCCAATGGACCCACCCTGAGCCATTTCAACCGGGCATGCAATAACGGCCTTAACTCCCTCTGGCAACTTATTTTTAAAGTTGGTAGTCCTGAAGCTATCGGCTTTGAATGATTTTGGACTCATCTGGCGGAAACGGTAGGTATTTTCTTTTTCATCGGCCTTTAATCCATCAAAATGATTTTCCTGCAGCCACTTAATTGCCTGGGCTTCGGTGAAATGCTTTTTGTCGAAGAGAAGGGTTTGAATCTTGGTACCAACCTTGCACAGCTTCCCAACCGTGCCTCCGCGTTTGAACTTCTGAGCAATTTCATGCTCAAGTTTCTTTAAACCATCGTGGTTTTCTTTGCTGTAAAGCTTTATTTCACGACGTTCATTTTTATCATCATAAACAGTAATGTCCAGATAAATATTTTCGTTACCCCTGGTTAGAACTAACTGTAAACCCTCATCACCAATAGATAGCTTTTTATTACCGTCTTTTTTATAATCAACGCGAGGCTTTAAATGTGAATTCGTTCCACCCGATGTATATCTTTCAAAGGGGAACTCAATATCTATATCTCCACCAAGTTTCTTTAAATATTCATGAAGTTCGTTAATTGTAAAGCTTTTCCAGTTAATTCCATTTATTGGGCCACCAGATTCCATTTCAAAATGGTCAGTGTAGAATTTTTTTAGGTCTTCTTTACTAAGCTTATCAATCAGCTTAAGAATAGCCTCTTTGTGGGTTTTATTTCTGGTTGCGGGACTTTCATGGACTTTGCGAGAAAGCGTTCCGGCTGGTTCAAACAGATGGCCTTTGTAGCCCGGAAAATATTCTGCAAGTGCATTATGCAGATCTGGCAACTTATCATCAGCCTCACCCCAATTCGTGGCATCATTTGGGAATCTATCGAGGAAGATTTTTATTTTAGATAATGGCCCACCAGATTCCATTTTATTGGATTCTATGTATTTGAAAATTGCCTCCCTTGAAGCCGTATCGCTGGCACCAATAAACGAATATTTGTCTAAAAGCTTGTTTTTGTCTACCAGATGATTATGCTCGTTAAAGCTAATATCACCAGACTCAATTGCCTTTTTTATTCTTTTGGTAACCAATTCAATCATTTCCTTATCTATACCATAAAGTTCAAATGGGTTCTCCGGGTCCGAGCTAAGCTTATGGTTGGTTTCAAGAACCTTTTGATAGATTTTCCAGATAATCCTTTCATCGCTGTCTCTTACCGCGCTCCAATCACCGGTTAATGCCATTTGCGGATAATCCGTCATGTTGGCTATTTCGGGCTTTGTCCACTGGCCAAATGATTTAATGATTTGAAGGGGAAGCCACGCAGAAAAAGCCACCTCGGTTGCTTTAGCCCCGTTATAGCCGGAAGTTTTATAGGTGCCCGAAATTATAATATCTCCCGGCGAATCGCTTTTTCTGTTAACCTCGGTAATTTTCATACCGGGTTTTTGTTTTAAAAGCGCCCTTAGTATTTTACTTTCCTCCGGTTGAAGCTCCTTAAATTTAAGACTACCACCTCTTTCATATTTCACCTTTAATAGTTCCAGTGCTTCTTCTATTGCTTTTTCAAAATGGTCAGTGTAGAATTTTTTTAGGTCTTCTTTACTAAGCTTATCAATCAGCTTAAGAATAGCCTCTTTGTGGGTTTTATTTCTGGTTGCGGGACTTTCATGGACTTTGCGAGAAAGCGTTCCGGCTGGTTCAAACAGATGGCCTTTGTAGCCCGGAAAATATTCTGCAAGTGCATTATGCAGATCTGGCAACTTATCATCAGCCTCACCCCAATTCGTGGCATCATTTGGGAATCTATCGAGGAAGATTTTTATTTTAGATAATGGCCCACCAGATTCCATTTTATTGGATTCTATGTATTTGAAAATTGCCTCCCTTGAAGCCGTATCGCTGGCACCAATAAACGAATATTTGTCTAAAAGCTTGTTTTTGTCTACCAGATGATTATGCTCGTTAAAGCTAATATCACCAGACTCAATTGCCTTTTTTATTCTTTTGGTAACCAATTCAATCATTTCCTTATCTATACCATAAAGTTCAAATGGGTTCTCCGGGTCCGAGCTAAGCTTATGGTTGGTTTCAAGAACCTTTTGATAGATTTTCCAGATAATCCTTTCATCGCTGTCTCTTACCGCGCTCCAATCACCGGTTAATGCCATTTGCGGATAATCCGTCATGTTGGCTATTTCGGGCTTTGTCCACTGGCCAAATGATTTAATGATTTGAAGGGGAAGCCACGCAGAAAAAGCCACCTCGGTTGCTTTAGCCCCGTTATAGCCGGAAGTTTTATAGGTGCCCGAAATTATAATATCTCCCGGCGAATCGCTTTTTCTGTTAACCTCGGTAATTTTCATACCGGGTTTTTGTTTTAAAAGCGCCCTTAGTATTTTACTTTCCTCCGGTTGAAGCTCCTTAAATTTAAGACTACCACCTCTTTCATATTTCACCTTTAATAGTTCCAGTGCTTCTTCTATTGCTTTACGCAGGCCATGAATGATTATACCTTTACCAAGGTCAATGTATATGGAATCTGAGGTAAACGTAGCAATGCCGGCGCTTTGTTCCTCAGTTTCATTTTCTCTTTTAGCCTCATTCTTTTCTAAAAGTGTTGACAGCCTCCAGCCGGGGAATCCAACCCATCCCGATGAATCCGTATGCCTTTCAACACTTAATATTGATTTAAGAGCAGGAGTTTTTTCTTCCAATACAAATCTCCATTCCCCAGGCATGTTTGATTTTGCCTGTGAGGTTAAAATTATGCCGCCATCTGCTGTCTTTTCCATCACTTATTAATTATGGTTTCGTTGCCGAATGAATTTTTTGTTTTGCCTTTTTATATAAAAACTTGCCTTCATGCTTTGCCTCTTTCCAAACGTCACTCAACAAATGCTTTGCCTCTTTCCATATTTTACCGCCGTTGGCAAGCTGCCCAGACTTCCTTTCGGCTTCCAGTTCAGCAATGTGTTTATGATAAAAGTCCTTTTCTTTTGCTACGCCCCAGGCCTTATTCCACAAATAAACAAAATCATCGCTCATAAATATTGAGGGTGATTTTTCGAAATCAAAGCCTGAGCGCTTTAAGGCTGCGTCCATGGCCATGTTTGCATCCATAAAATCATGAGAGTGGCAGATTGTTTCGTCCTGCTCTTCATCATTCAGCTTTACAATTTCCTCAAGCTTTTCCTTCCCTACTTCTTCATAAACTTCAAGAGCAAAGTTTTTAGCAATCTTCTCAATCTCATCTTCGTTTGCAGTGGCCTCATTCAGCCGGGCCTCGGTAATCGTTTGTAGCCTATCCGCATCTTTTAATTGCGGGAATCTTTTCTTAATTTCTTCAACGGTCAAATCGCGTGCAACATCGCGATCCTGGCCTTGCTCTAAAAATTCTCCATTAACCAGGTCAAAAGCTTCGCTTTGTTCTTCGTTAAGTTTTGTTGAAGGGAATTGATAATTGGTTAAGTCATTGAGAACCCTTTCAACTGTACCATCAGTTACATATATTGGCGTTACTTCTTCTTTATCCACATAAACACCAAGAGTAACTGTATCTGTCATTTTTTTAGGTAAACCGTTACCAGTTTCGGTAACTATCATTACATAATTACCATTCGGCAAAGATTTTGTATAAGCAAAGAACCCCCCACCGGTGGATATTTTTTGGAAGCCATGTGACTCTATAAAATCTTTAATAGTACCACCACCGGCCATTGTTTCCACTGCTATTTTGGTATTGGGTCCAATTAAATCCTTAAGTCTTGGAAAGTGGGACTTTAGCTCTTTAATGGCTTCGGCCTCCGCTTTTTTCTCACTCATTCCCTCTGTTAAAAATTGCCCCATCAACTTGCCATACTGTGCATCCTCTTCTTTAGTTAGCTTAATAGGACCGCCATCGCCCATTTTCATCCGAAATAACTTACTTGCAATATCGTAAGAGCTTTCTCCATTGGGGCCAACATTCCTTTTGTTAGGAATCATGTTAAACGCATATTTTATAATATCCCAAAGCTCAGATGTAATATTCCCTTTTGCTTTAAATATCATGGAGTTAATATCATATGAGCTTTCTCCATTGGGACCCACCTTATGCTGGTTAGGCATCCTGTTAAAAGCATATTCCACGATTTTTATTAAATCTTCATTAGATATGGCTCCGCCCTGTTCCATCTTGGAAATATAATCTGCATTGGGTCTTGGGTTATTACGAATAAAGTCCTGAACGACCATACCCGTTCTGCCGCCTTTCTTATGGTCTAACCTTACAGCCTCCGCCTTGCCTGCAGTTTCGCTAAAAAGTATGGCCTCGCCGGGATCTTCGCTTTTTACTTCAATCCAGCCGTTGCCAATGTATTTGGCGTATTGCCCTAAACTCTTTTTATCCGGGGTTGCATATACATAAAACTCCACCATTGCCGGATTTAGCTTTTCAATAATAGCTTCATCCATTGAAGGTGTTTTGGTCAATTTATAATCAATAGCACCACCAGATGCAAACTTCTTGGCATCCATTACTCCACCGGATTCATATTTAGCCGATGGCTTTTTATTTTTGATGTTATCAATAATCTCCCCAAGAGCAATCTCTATTTCGCTAACGTTACTTAAATCATGAACTTTAGACTCATAAATTTCATGTTTTTGTGTCTGTTTGGGGTCATTATAATAACTGAATATTATAATCGGGCCGGGAGTTATCATGGCATCATAAAGATTTCCCCATGTATTATCCTTAAAATGCAAGGATGCATCAAACACAGAGTTCTTATGGTCATCTGGCCTGGGCTCCCAGATTGTTCCAAGGGCCGCTGCTAACTCCTCGGCAAATTTAGTAGCGCGCTCTTTAAGATAATCCTTTAAAAAACCGCCGCTTTCGTATGGAGGATTCCCGATAATAGATTTTACCTTTCCGCCATCAACAAATAATTTATCCTTCGGCATTATCTCAAGTGCAATATCTTCCGGATTTATCTTTTCCCCTCGACTATTTTTGTAATATCCCTGCTTTTCATATCCCTTGCGAAACTCTTCCATAAATTTACCAGCATCGGCTATTGATTTGAAAACTTTGGGAGACGCCATTACGCCATCCTCCCGATTCATTACAATAACACCATCTTTGGCCAGAATAAGATCTTCGGCATCCTTTTTACTGGGCTTTTCAACAAAAACGCCTACGCTATCAGTATTACCGATAAGGCAGTTTTTAATAAACTCCTGAGCCGAGGTATAGTTGTCAGGGCTTACAATCCAAGAAACTAACCAACCATCAGCTTTTAAGCTCTTTTTCATCAATGATACGATGTATGCCTTAAGTATATTATCCTTGAAATAAAACGTAGCCTTTCCTACAGGTAGTATGTTAGCATCGGTTACTTCCTCTTTTCTCCAACCATCACCAATTTCTCCACCGGTTTCCAACGTCCGGCTATGCTCATATTTTTTATTGGTTGCTATTTTTTTTGCAATATCCAAAGCTTCCGATTCGTTAGCCAACCAATCATCCATTGCCTCTGTTGCATTTATTAAAACTCCGTCTTTTAAAACCCCAGTTATTAACGTATAGGAAACCACTTTACCATCATTTTTCTCAACAGCAAAAACTACCGGAAGTTTGTGCTTACTCCAAACTGCTTTAAAGCCCTTAACGTCTTTGCCATAATCAGTTTTATATTTTTCTGGCTGAATTTCTCCACCGGTTTCCATTTTTCTGAAATTCTGATAAATGTCCTGCGTGGCCATATCTACAGCCTCATGTTCTGGGGTAGTAATGGGAACTACCCGGCTAAGATTGTAACCAAACCACTTAGTACTTAACTTATCAAGTGCATCTTTTGCTAACTCCGGTGTATCATACTGAACGGCATTGTTACTCCATACGTTTTCCCCGTTGGCAGCGATTTCCGCACGATATTTTATAGGTGCAGATGAAAGCTTTTTAATCATGCTCTCGACAATCTTCTTCCGGGTTTTTAAGATTGTATTGTCAGCGTCCTTAGCCAACATTTTATCAATAATCTTTAATCTGGTTTCCAGTATCGAAAGCGAAGGAGCTGTTTTTGATTGTAATTTTTCTTCCTCCGGTTCCGTAGGTTGTTTGATTTCTATGGCTTCACTTTCAGGAATGATTTCATATTCACCACTATCTAATAAATCCTGCAGTTGTTGCTTCTTTAAATAGCCTGCCTGTTTTGATGATCCGATTTCGTGTAAAGCATAGCCAGCCGTAAATTCACCGGCGGTATCAGGAATAATTTTGATTTTTTTCCAGTCTTCACCTTCATTGAACGGCTTTATTTTTGCGTAGAATATTCCATGAGGTATTTTAACCTGAACTACCGGTTCCACTATCAATGGCTCTTCTTGCTTAATAGCATGAGAAAAGTCCTTTAAGAGCAATCCTTTCAATTCCACAAAATCATCATCGCCTTCATCCAGGTTTTCTATTTCAGGATCTTCCAACAGCATCTTAATTAGCTCAGACATTTTTGCTGGCAACTTAGATTGGTCGAATGATTTTAAAAATGCTACCACATTACTTCCGGTACCTCCACCGCCTTCAAACTTCCGGCCAGAGCTAAGGCCGTCAATGAATGCCTTGGTTATAAATATAGATTCCGGCTTCTTTTCGGGTACCCGACCGCCTTTTTTCATATACGTCATGTATTCGGGCTCGGTCAACTGATTTTCAAATAGAAGCATAGCTAAATAATTCCGGAAATACTCTGGATTCTCGGCAACTTCTGCCTCAGTCCATTTGCCATGCTCTAATTCAGGAGCAGAGCGCTCTGAGTTCCAACGGTTCGCTATTTCTGCAGCAGATAACCCAGAAACCTCTTTTTTTGTTGCTTCCGAAATTGCCCTTATTATTTTACGGTCCCGGACCGGTAGCATTCCACCGGTAGCAAACTGTTCAGGATTAAAATTGATAATCCAAACATTAGAATTGGTTTGGCTGCTGGTATCAATCCCATCACCCAATTTCGCAATCTCATGAGCATTTTTCAGGTCAAAATCAGCGGAGTCTACTTTTATTGAAACTCTTTTACCAACGAATCTTTTATCGTACTTAAACTTGTGCTCATCCAGATAATCCTCAACCTTTATAACCAAATCGTTCAATTCGGTTTCCTTTAGGTCTTTTTCTGCCTCTTCTCTCGTTTTTGCATAAGAGACAACCCTTCTGGCCGCTTTAAACGCATCAGTCCATACGGTACGGTTATTTGTGTCAAGCATGTAAGGTGAAACCTTAATCAATTCACCCTTCCATTCAATAATAGCTGACTCTGGCAATTTAGAACCTGGCCTTACAATACAATATCCATATTTTTTATCCCCAGCTTGCGTATCAAGCTTGGCAATTTCTAAACCACCTACACTACCTCCCTGCGCATACTTTTTGGCCTTCATTGCTTCATAAAGCAACCGTAACATATAAACGGGAAAAGCACGACTTGTAGCCTCAAAAAAAGCCTTTTCCCATTCCTCAAATGTTTTATTTGAGGCCAATATCTGATGCTTCCATGCTAAATCAGCCATCTCCAACAATTGAATCTTTTCCTCGGCGGACATTCCGCTCACCGTAGCTGGCCGCTGAGCCCCCTCTGCAGGTGCATAGGCCTTAAAATAATATTTTTCATTTACCAAGACATATCCTTTCGGGATCAGCTTGCTGGCTATTTTAACTTTTATTTCTGTTGGGGTAAATTGTGTGATGCTGTCCGAGTTTACGAACTGCACGCATTCGTCCAGCGATGCGCCACTATAGTATCTCTCATAGATATAATTAGCCAGCCTCCATGCCGTTGCGTCCTTTCCAAATTCACCAAAAACGGCTCCACCTTTTGAAAATGATTTTTCCAGCCAATCGTTTGATGCCTCAAAATCAATTTCATCACCAATAGCTTTGCTTGCTGCGTCAACCGGTATTTTATCCAGAACCTTTTCTGCCGCCTCAAAGTCTTTTTTCAATATCATAATGACGCGACCGTTAGGAATATCCGACTCGGCACTTTTCTTAGCCAGGAAAGGAATTTTAGCCTCATTTAAAAGGCTCAGAAACTTTGCAGTTTTGGGAACGTCAAAAACCTGTGTAAAAAACACAAATTCCCCATGGGCTTTAGTGTCTCCAAGAAGAGAATCCGCCCTTTCAATCTCACCTACAGTAACTAATCCCCCTTCACCAAAACGAATGAATCTTTTTGACGAATTTAACTTGGGTGCATATATGCCTTGGATGTTTTTCATTGCTGTCTATTTTTCCTTAATCTTTAATTTTTTTCTTCTTTCAAAAGGGCAATTAATTCCCTCATTGTACTTCGATAACCATGGCCCCCATCGGTTGGCTTTGGTGGTACCGGAGGCGCAACCGGTGCTACTGGCTTCTTGTCGCCCAACATGTAATTGAGCTTTTTGAAGTCATTAGCAACTTCACCCACTGAACGAACCTCATATTTATTGGCAATGCGTTCCGCAATTATTCTTTGGGTAACCCTCTCAAGATTTTCTTTATCCCTAATCTTACCAATCTCGGCTTTCATGCCTTCAATATCCTGTTCAAGTCTTTTCTTGTAACTTTCGAGTTTAGTAATTTTAATTTTGTGAGGAATTATAAAGGCTTCATTTTCCTTTGCCAGTTCGCGCGCGGCCAAGGTGAATTTATCGTAGGCCCATGGCTTGGTCGATTGGCGATAATCAAGCTGATGGGTACGGCTTACTTTTTCTCCATTTCTCTCCATTTTCATTATATCGCTGTATTCGTGCTTCCATTGTGACTCTGTAAATAGCCGCTCCCCTGCTTTATTAGTAGGCTTTTTGACAAACTCATTAATTTTTTGAGCAATATATTTAGCTTTTTCCCAAATAGGCGTATCCTTTTCAAATTTCTTCAGGTCTCTAAATGGTTCAATAAATTCGACCATATCTTCCATTTCGTCTTCCAAAACTTTATAACTGAGCCCAATCTCTTCGATTCTCCAAATATCAGCGCGAAGATTATTGACTTCATCCTCCATTTTTTCCGTATCCTCTTCAATGTTAATCTGAGCCAGAACTCTGGGGTCCTTAATCAGGATATTTTTCAACTCGCGCGGGTTAAAGTCTTCAATCTTCAATACGTTTTGTTTACCATTTGTAGACCAAATGGTATTAATCCTGGCGGTTTTTTCCTCCAATTTCTGGAACATGAAAATATCCATGGAATCCATCATGAGTGGAATACATATACGTACGACATTGAACAAATTACCTTGACGGTGAATACGGCCCTCTAACTGTATTTCGTCAGCTGGATTCCAGTCAACACAGCAATTATACAACACAGTGCTATGCTTTTGCAAGTTCATGCCCTCGCGGATAGACGAAGAGCCGATTAATATTTTTATCCTGTCTGCATCAGGAATATCTTCAAACTCCAAGGTTTCCTCGTTAAAACGAATGCCAAGGAATCTGTTTTGAATGGCCGTTTTTGAACGATACCCTTCTTTTGGCATACCGCTGCAAACCATCTCCACTTCATGAGGCAGATAGCCCATTTCTTTTACCAGGTATTCTTTAATCAGACAGAAATAACTTAACCCCCTATCCATGTAAATTATCTGGCCGGAAATGGGTGTATTATTTTGTTCGTGCCAATCTTTCACTGACTTTATACATTGCATTGTATAGTTCAGTTTAGGACTCGTTTCGATATACTGATTGTATGTAGGTCGTCCAAGGCCGGAGTGTTCATATAGGTATGGAGAAATTGCCAGATTTCTTGAAAAGCTCATAGCCCTCAAAATCCTTACACCCATTTTCTCATTCTTATCCAACGAATCATAATCAAGAGTTACGCCCTGGGTCGAATTTCCTTCATTAGCTTCTTCACCAGAAGTATCTATTTCTACATCATCATCTTCCGTGAAGGCACCCGCCAAAGATGAAAGGCTTTTTGTTCCGTCAACATACTCCTTTATATCGCTCATCATTCTTTCCTGCTGTGGGGTCATTGGCAGGCTTGTTTCAACCCGTTCTTCTGCAGTTAAGGTCATAACCGTGTCGCCAATCCTTTTATGCAATAACGGTAATACGATTTTGTTAGGTTTTTTAGCATCTACATCCTCCTCGGATTTATAATTGATAAACCGACGAATTAGCTGCTGCATAGCAACCAGGTTATTGAACCCTTTAATTACCTGTTTTCTTTGCGGCTGCAAGTGAGCATTAATAACCAGTTCATAGGATACATCAATGAAGTTATCAAAGAACTTAGTTAAAGAATTCATTTCCGTATCTAAAAGTTTTCTGTATGCAATAAAGGAAAGCATACTAAATATTTCAAGAGCCGAGTTGGTAAATGGAGTTGCGGTCAACAAACAAATATTGCCCCAGTAATTTTTAGACTGGACATAATAAGATATCATAAATCCCTTCAAGGCAATAGCCGATGGCGTACCAGAATTAATATCATAACGACTTGCCTCTGTACCTGACTTTTTACCGGTCGTCTGCTCAACTTTTTGCTCGCCCTTAACTGTTGTAAATACTTTTTTCATTTTATGGGCCTCGTCATACGTAATGTAGTCAAAGCCCAGATCCTCAATATTAATCATGGTATTGCGAAGACCACGACCGATAAGGCTTTCCAGCTTTTGTTGGAAAGCAGCAAGCTTTTTTTCGTCCTTTTTAGTCTTAGATTGCTTTTCTGCTACTTCATCAATCCCCTGATTCAAAATCTCATAAAGCTCACCAATTAGTTCGGTGGCCGTTTGGTCATTAAACCCAATGTTTTCAAAACCTTCATAGGTCATGATGCTTATGGTCATGTCCGGAATCTCCTTGATTTTACCATCTTCATCCCGAAGTTGGGCCATATAGTCCTTGCCCAGGTTATATAAGCCCAATATATCAAACTGGGGGAGAAGGCCTTTCACCTCACCCATGAATTGCTTATAAACTGAATTAGGAACCACGATCAGCGGGCGACGGCAATACCCGGCATACATAAATTGCGCAATCGTAAATATAGATGAGAATGTTTTACCAATTCCGGTACCATATGCCAAGCAACCGCTACCCTCTGAAAATATAAATGCAGCGGCCTCCCTTTTTTCCGGGCGGATATCAAGTGCCTGCTTTCTAAATTCCTTGGCACAAGAAAATAGAACTGGTACTTTATTGAAATTGATAGGCACATATCCGTTAAAAGTACTGTTCCACTGAGTTTCTAAACGTACCGTATCTGCCAGTGTTAGCTTAGTATGCAAAAAGTGTAGGAATAGTTGGTCGCCTATTTCCTTGGCCCGTGCTTTACGGCGCTCATGTTCTGCAAGCTCGCGTTTTCTTCCAGCGACATCATCTTCATCACTTTCATAACGAATGGGCTTTTTATTGATATAATACTGAATAATTTCGGCATAAGATGTTCCTTTCTTATACTGAATCGTTTTATCCATTACCATCCAGGTGCAAAATGCATCCGTAAGGCTTAGCTCTTCAACTTCCGTTGCTTTACTCCGGCCCCATTGCTCTTTCTTTAAAAAATCAGAGTGAAAGAAATCCGGCTTTCCATAATTTTTGCTGGTCGTTGCATCAACCATTTTGAGAACAAATGGCTGTTCATCCTCAAATGTTTTAATCATGAACTTTTTAGCAAAGTCCGAAATAGGCAATAGGACTAAACCATTTGCACTACCGGCTTCCTTAAGAGTTATACGGTTATCATATTTTACTTTGAACACGGCTTTCATGTTCGTCAATTGTTGTTCATAAACGGCCTGCCCGTATGTAGCAATAATATGCTCCTTATCAACTTCCAGGTGGGCTTGTTTGTGCCAAACGTTTTCTGCCAAATATAAATAAGAAGGCACCAGGTGAAGTCCACCGCTTTTTACATCATTTTTGCTGTAATAGTACAATACGCCGGATTCAACCCACCTTTTAAGGGTTTCCTCCGAATACATGTCGTCAATATTTCCACCGCGTTCAAAAGCAACTTCATACCAATGTTGACTTAACCGGCGACCGATTGAATCTCGGTACCAGATGAATGCAAAAAGCTCATCATCTGTAATTTCCGGATTATACTTGTTGTATATTTCCGAAATCGTTTGCATCTCAGCCTCCCGGCTTGGAATCAGGATTGATTTTGCGGCAATTTTTTTGGAAATAGTTTTGCGTGATTTAGCAATAGCTTTCTTGGCATTTTCCTGCGCAGCTGGGCTCACAATCATTTCCTGGACCGTTAGTTTCTCGGTGGATATGAGCGGATTGGTGTCAAAATTAAATGGCTTTAAAAAATCTGTTTCGGCCTCAATACGGTCAATATCTTCAATACCACCCTTATACTTGATTACTTTACCAAATCGGCCAGAGGCCTCGTATGGAACGCCCAATATATTTTCAGGGTGCGAAGCATAAAAATTATCTCCGACAAACCAGCTAACCGGATTTGGAGATTCAGCAAGCTCTTCCGCTGCTTCGGAAAGCTTTTCTTCAACGGCTATTGCTGTTGATCCTTCTGCTTCCTCGCGATTCTCTAATTGAGATTCATTCGCGCTGAAATCTGGTTTTTCTTCTGTCTGATCCATGGGCTTATCTATTATAGGTTCTGCTTCTATTGGTTGCGCTTGAGCATTAGATTCTTTCAGCCACTCAGCTAAAGCAGGTTTTATTTCTTCATAAATAGCTGTACGCTCTTTACTTTCGGAGTCTTTACGATGAAAAAAAGTAATTGTGTCTTCTTCCTCTTTGGACATTCCATAAAAGGAATTCACACCGGTACCCATATCCTCGCTGTGAGCTAACGTATATTTGTCCCCGTCATATACAAAGTTCACATCGCCAGTTAAGGTGCCATTACTTTTTATTCTTTTCGAAAAATGATATTTCGGGGCAAATGCCTTTGCTGCAGCCATACCGGCAAGATCTTGTTGCTGGTAAATATTATCAAGCCATCCCCGGAAGAACGAAGTAATTTCTTTTTGTTTTTTATTGTTAATAGTGCCGGCGCTAATATCCATAGCCTCTGTTTCGGTACCCGTATAGTCATTCCTGAAATAAAATGGCACAACCAATGGATATAGCCCTTCATCGTTATATAGAAAATTAACCTCTGGGTCGCGCATCGCATCTCCATTCTGGACCGAAAAGTGTGCGAATGAGATAACTTTTAAATTTTTCCAACCTTTGAAGTCTTTAATTGTATAAAGATAATCTACGACCAATGGCATGTATGCACCTGGGGCGTTGTCGATTTTAATCTCTTCTTTATTACCCAGCATGTCAACAATACGCTTAACCCGGTTAGCGTCATGTTCTGAAAGTTTATCCCAAATTCCAATAGCCATTATTATAATATTTGCGCGTTAATCAATTCGGTTAGCGTTCATTTCTAATTCAATATCTGAAATAGCCTCTGGTATGCTAAGGCCTGTTAATACCCTGGTTGCAATCATTGTTTCCAGCTGTACCAAACCATCTTCGGTTTTTGACATACCATAAACTACCGGCATATCTGCTTCTGTAATTACTTGTAGCTCGGCATGAATTTGTTCCGCTAAATCTCTAATGAGTTGCTGAACGTTCTCTTCTTCGGCCATGATTTCTTTTATTTTCTACGTAAAACAATAATATCCGTAACCACATCGGTTCTTTCAAATACACCATTTGGTAAACGATATGCATCAACCAACTCACTTTTTTGTATGATAGCCTCTTTGGCCTTAGTCATATCCTGCTGGAGCCATGGAATACCGCCGTTGGCAACTTCAACTCCGATGATGTAAATCAATAGGCCCCCTTCAACTAAAAGGTCGAGCCCCCTGGTAATAAAATATTCAATGTACTTGGATGCATGCGTGTAATCCTTTTCACCCATACCTGCGCCCCGGCTGCTAAAGTCGCCGTAAGGGGGATTGCCAATTACTAAGTCCATTTGTGGGTTAGCCTGGTCAAACTCAACATTGTGCTTAACAGTGTTGTTATTTTTTAGGAACCGCGATTCAAAGGGCAGGTTAAACATTTTTACTCCGGGGAATAAAACCTTACAAATAGTAAAGCTGTATTTGTTGATTTCATAGCCAGTAACCCGGCAGTTCTCGTTCGCATACTTAATGAATGCTCCTACCCCGCTGGCGGGCTCCATGACATTACCGCCGTTAAATCCATGTTTGTAGGCCAATCCCCACATTTTTTGAACAATAGGGTCCGGAGTAAAGTACTCCCATAATAAACCGGCACCGGTCGCGCCTTTTTTAGCTAATCCGCCCATTCCTGAGTATAATGCAATGAAACGCTTTTCCTCAACTGTATAATCGTTGGAGTCCGTAGAGTTCTTCTGGTCAAGAAACGCTTCAATTGCCTTATTAAGCTCGTATGGATTGTCGTATTTCAAACTAAGTAGAGGAGAAAGGTCTGGCTTTGATGCTGGCTCCGGTTCACCTTCCTTTAGTATGGTTTTATCTTCCAATGCCTTTTCAGCCTCTAAAGGACTCATTGCCCTTATTAGCTGCTTGGTAGAAGATAATAAATCATATGACATAGGTTTTGGCTGATTTGCCCCATATCCATTAGACCAGTTTGTTCTAACAAAACCGTCAATATATTTTTTAGAACTGTCTTTATATTTTACAGGGTAAACAGGAACTTCATCAGCTCCGCCGTTTTCATATTTTGCCACTGAACCGCCATTTGCAAAAATATTCGCATAATTATTGGTAATGGCGTTACCATTTTCGTCGTCAAGTGTAACGTGCCGGCCATCACCTGTGTCTCCGCCATCTTCCAGCTTCTTATGCCCATGCTTTGCCTCATGAATAGCCGTCCAAACCTTATGCCTCAACTTATTTGAAACGCTACCAGATTTTAATTTATCAGCCTCACCCTCAGTAGCCAGATCGCCTTCCTCTTTTGGCTCAACCGGTATGCCGGGATTTTTACCGGAAACAAAGTCATCACACTTCTCCAAAATCATAAATGCAGTATTCAACAAAGTGCGATTACGGTATGCACATGCACCAAGATATAGCGATGGCTTAAGTAAGTCTACTTTTAAATATCCATCACCATTATCAAATACTAAAAATCTTTTACCACGGTAGCTAAAATACAGACCGTTAGGAAAAGCGGCCTTCATAATATGGCTACCCCCATTTAAATCCAGCACATAGCGAAACGTTTTTTCGTATTCGGTAGGTTCAGAAAAATTAAATTCAAAAGTCTTTTCCGATGGTAGCCTTAGCTGGGAGTTTCCAATAGCCTCGTTAAATTCCATTCCCTCTGTATCCGGCTCTTCACTCAAATATTTATCCATCTTGGCAATAATCATATCGCCAAGTTTTTGCGCGGTTACCTCACCATAATCAACGCTGGTAGGAATAGTACTAATATGCTCTGCAGTAATTGTGCTATGCTTTAAGTCACCAACCTGCAAGTCAAATTCGCCACCGTTATAATTTATAAAAAAGGTTTGGCCTTTATAGGTGATTTGGAGAATTGGTTTCCATTCTGTGGCCTGAGAAGCAGCACCCGCTTTTAGCAACTGTCCAATTAAAGCCCATTCGGGTTTATATTTTTTGGGCTCAGATGAGGTAACGGCATCTGTAAAATTCCATTTATACCAACCATTTTCAGGAATCAATGTCTCGTTTGATTGCGCAATTACTTTCATTGCACCACCTGTTTCCATCTTACCGACTTGTCCGTGCTTTTGAGATTCACCGGCATGGTATTGTGAGGCTTCTGTATTTCCCATGCCTTCATGTCTTAAGGCCAGGTAGCCATGCATGTCTGCAGCGTCCTGGTGGTCTTGCGTAGTAAAGTCTTTGTGAGACGGATGGTCAAATGAGCCATAAATATCCTTCCCGCTTTCGGTTTTCCCAATAATACCTGTTTTGTTTGGCGTATTAGATACTTTCTGCCCATCCATGTAAAAATGCCCTCCAAGACCGCCACCGGTTTCATACTTAAAAAGCGAGCTTTGCACCTCAGATTCATTTGACATGATTTTATCAAACTCTTCCATTGCCTTTCCGTCACCGTGATCTGCGGCATTAGCAATTGCAGTCAACTCCAACATGCGCTTTTCATTTAGCTTATGTTGTTTATAAGGAAGGTGCGAAAGCTGGTTAATGGCTTTCATACGGTTGGTCTTCAATTGAACTTCTACGGGAACCTGGGTGCCTTTTTCCCCAGCAAGAATAATGTAGTGAACGGCCCGGTAACCGTCTTTAGGGTCCTTGTACATGTCCTCAACTTCAAATACATGTCCCAGTTTACCTGATTCAATTTCCGTCCGAACATGCATTAGCTTATCATACCCATCTACTGCGATTGTAGTACCCACCAGGTCCGTCAATCCTTTTTTGGGTTCCTTTAAATTTAAAAGGCGCTTTTCAACGAGTTTGTTGATGATAGAGTCTGCAGTTTTAGTACGTGCATATATGTGTGAGCCCGATGGAGAGGCCTCCTGAAGCTTGGGTATAAATGAGTTTAAGACGATATCCATATCGCCCCTGATATTGCGAACCTTATCTAACGCCCCTACAAGCACTTCGTAATTATCGGGTTTTTGTTCGCGGAGGACGGTGGTTTCGACTTCTTCTTGTGCCATGTTAAATTGTTTGAATGGTGCCCGTTTTAATATATTTTTCTTCCGTTTTCGGTAACAAGTAATGCTTTTTTAAAGTTGCCGGCGTATGCCCTACCTTTTCTGCTGCGAATTTTACTGCCTCATTAAACTGCTTTTTTCGGTCTTTTTCTTCTTTTTCCGGCTTCTGGCTTTCCAACTTATCCACAACAAATTTGTTAGCATGGAATCCTCGGATGTTATGGGCCGTTATTCCAAATGGCTCCAAAAATTTATTCACAGTGTCACACTTCACTTTAAATCCGTCGCTGGCTGTAAAGATAAAACTTGTAGGGCTATTGGCAATCGCAGTTTTCAACGCTTTAGAAATAGTGTAGTTGGTAAAAGACTTTTCGTGCTTTACGCCCGATTTTCCCACGTAATGGCAAAAGACTTTTGCACCCTCAAATTTTACATTTCCCTTTTTGAATCCAGTAACCCCCAAATGGCCTTCACTTGCACTTCCTTCATTTCCAACACGTTCGCAGGTTTCGTCAATTAAAGCCACCGCCAATGCGGTTAATCTTTCGTGTTCATTTTCAGAACGTAGCGACCTGGTGACATTATTTCGCAGGGATTGAATTACTTCGGCAAGGTGAAATAGATGGTTTTTTTTCTTTTTCCAGCGAGTTTTGATTTCGGCTTCCGTATAGACTTTAATTTGGCCTCCGGTTTTATACGTTTTATCGCGAGGGGCGGTAAGACTTAATTCCATACGATAAAAACCACCCTCTTCATCATAATTGATGTCTTTAAATCCGTACGGTTTAAAATATTCTGCATTCATTGGTGAGGCTATCAGGCTTATTTTTTTTGCACCAGCCTCTTTGGCATCGCGAATCATCCTTTTCATTAACTCATACGAATAACCCATACCTCCAATAAATGAGGTAATAAGCGAAAGATACCACTCGTTATCGCTTATAATTTGAATATCGGCTTCTGCACCAGAATTTGAATACTTGATACTTTTGCCATCCCTATCTACGGTAACTTCACCGCCAGCAACGTATTTATCAATAGGCTCATACCAATCTGAACAATATTGGTCCAGCTCCTTGGGCAGTTCTGATTGACCATAGTATTCTTTAAAATAAGGATTAATGCATTGTTTTTTATCCCCAGATAAAAATTTGCACGTTGCGCACGAAGAGCCACCTTTTCTAACCTTCATAAATGGGTTGTGGTCTTTTGGCAGTTCGTAAGAACCTTTCTTTTCCATTTTTACACTATCGGCCAGAGAAAACCTTTCCAGGAGCGCCGGCGTGTACCAGTCTGAAACTAACGATTCAAAATTTTGAGGTAATTCTGAGGTTCCGTGATAAGCTGTAAAGTAGTGGTTAATGCAACGGGGTTTATCTATATTGAAGAAAAAAAGGCAATTACCACAGTTGGCTCCGCCTTTAGGTACCGCAATAAACGGTTCGTGATTAGGAGGCAATTCATATTTTTTCCCATCCGCTGTCTTTAATTTCAAATCCTTACCTATCTCACCTCCATCCGATAGCTTAATGGTTTTGTCATTTTTTGACAAGTCAACTTTTGACAACAATTCTTTGACCCCAAAATGCAGCGGGGCCGGGGCCTTATCAATCTTAGTCCAGATATAGTGATCATGTTCTGAGCATAATTCCGGTTGAAATTCATCTTGGACAACCGTTACATAATTAAGGAAGTGGTTACTGCTTTTAAAAAGGAACTGTAAAGGTGTAGTTATTTTGTAACCAGTTTCCTCTTCTACCTCCCTTTTAGCTGCATCCAGAGGATTTTCGCCTTCTTCTATCTTACCTCCGGGGAACGCCCAGGTTTCAGGGTGATTGCAGAATTCGCTACGTAACAGAAATAAGCATCTGCCGGTATTTGATGCAAAAATTAAAACGCCGGCACCGGCAAATATTTTTCCGCCGTCTTCCATCTTTATAGGTTTATGGTCGGTGCTCAATTGAGCGCCAATGTATTTATCGGAGTTTTTCAAAACGAGATACCCGTTATCCCCATCATCAACGAGGATAAGTGCATTTTCTATGGGTTCGTCCCAAATATCAGAGCCATAGCGCCTGGCTGCAGTTTTGGTTCTGGTAACCCATATAACATCGCGGGCTGGCACTTTGCTCAGGTCAATGTTGTTTTCGGCTGCAATTCTTCTGGCACCATTAGCTTCACCTGTGTTACCGTATTCCTTATCTTCAAAGTCAATAACGTCCTTTGCGGTAGTTTCACGACTATTTTCAAAACCCGATGGTACCCGATAGAATGTTGTTGTGCCGGGCAGCTTATCTCCGGGATTTATTTTTCCTCCTCGCTCGAATTTGGCTTTGTTTGCTATTTTAATACTCGTATCTATAAAGTATAATGTGCCTTCTTTAGCCAAAACATTTTTTTCGTGTAAATCATTAATTCGAATACCCAAGTCGTCATTTTGATAGTCGTTTTTAGATTTATATATATGGCCCGTATTGATAAATCCGTTGTCGGACATAAATTTTCTTATGTCTTCAATTTTTGCGGGCTCCGCATCTATAAAGGGTTGGGTTACAACAGCATTTAGCTCATCCTTATATCTCATGAAGCCTATTAATTCATAAGCTGTATCTGGAAAGAAAAAATTATGTAACAATAGGTTATTAAGATATGATAGCCAGGTGCTATAATACGTTGATGGATTAAGCTTAACAACATTATTTGCATCAAAACGATAAACTCTTTGCTCTACTCCCTCTGCGAGGTATACGCCAAGCTTACCATTAAACCATAAATTGTTTTGAGAAATATACTCTTCTAACTTTTGCCGTTCGCTTTTCCGGATTGCTGTACCTTCTGAACCGATGCGCGCATTTGCTCTAAGGTAAGCGGCGGCTGCTTCGATAGGATTTTCTTGGCCATCTTGGCTCTTTCCTGAAAGGATATTCCTGATTTCATTTTTTAAGTTGCCCTCAAAATTACCCTGTTTTCCTGAATTTTCCAAATCAAAGGGTCCGCCGTCCTCGTATCTGATATCTGGATTGTTAGGGTTAAAATCCAGATTTAAACCTTCAGCTAATTTAACCTGAGCAGAATCAAATACAATATACTGTCGGCCATCAAATTCGCGCATATTCTTTTGCCAATGAGTCTTGGCTTTTTCAACAATTATACCATCAAACCCTTTGCGAATCAAAGCATCCTTGTATTCTTTCAAAAGTTCTGGGGCTGTACTTGAATTTTCTATAAATTGCTCGACGCTTAACGCTCTTGGCTTTTTAATATTCAGAAAAACCGATATTACGCGGGAGCCCGTTTTTAAATCAGAGTCGTGGTCGGTCCAATCCTCCCTGGTAAAGTCCTCCGCAAGCTCAGCGTCTTCGGTAAAGTAAAATCCGAGGTGAGACAATTCTGCATTAACTCCGCTACCTATTTTGCTTTTTTCAAAGACGTTAAACTCCTCCGTGGTGCCGTGGTAAACCAAAAGGGGCTCCCCGTTCTCGTCAATAACTTTAGAAACGCCGGTATAATCACCGGTTTCATATGCCTTGAGCCAGTTGCCAAAAAAACGAAGAAACTCAGTTTGTCTCACAACATAATATGACTCCGAGCTTAATTTGCTTGGTTTGCCGTTAGGAGCCATTCGCTCATATCCCGAAACGTCAATTTCAATTTGGTCTATCAATGAAAGGGGGCCACCGCTGGCCATTGTAAGTTCATTATCACTTTTCGGCAGGGTTAAAATAGTTCCACCGTAATTCACCTCAACCATTTGGTTTGGCAAATGCCTAACTATCGGCCCCAAAACTTCTCCCGATTTAAACATGTTAGTATGCTGATTTTACACAATGTCCATGAGATAATTTATACTGCCACAACTCTTCGTCCGTCATGTGGCCGTATTTCACTTTCGCCCTTTTCAATTTCTCTTCCAGCGTAATAGCACCATAAACTCCGTAGTTCTTTGGCACCTGGCCTTCATACCGGTTTAATTTAGCTTTTTCTAATTCAACCCAATCTGCAAATTCGGCTGGATAGTTACGTTCTAACCATAATAATTCCTGGTCGCTCTGATAAAAACAAATCATGCAGTTTGACGGAGGCATTAGGTCCCTGTATTCGAGAATTATTTTTTGCGCAGCGGCCCGGTCCCATCCCTCTTCAATCATTGGATAGACATACTGAATATTTTCACGCTTCCACTTGGGTAACGATTCGTGCATTTTCCCGCTCTTAATTACCCGGATCTCCTCTTCTTTGGCAAAGCCAATAATTACCCTGGCTTTAACTCCGAACTTTTCGCGATAGTGAACCCAACCTGACTTTGCATTTTTTTCACCAAATCCATACAGCTTACACATCTGGGTGTGCATGTATTTGTCAACGACATTCACTTTTAAGCTAATGGTGCAGGACTTATTACCCATGGCAGCTCCGAGGATAATTCTGTTTCGCCGGAGATTAGCTTTCAAACTTTGCCAACCGGCAGTGTGATAACCCATGTCCGGGGTAATGAACTGGAAATGTATGTTATGCTCTTTACAAAGCTTTTCAGCATCCTTAACGGCTTTATAGGTAAGAGGAAACTCATTGCCAGTATCGCTCATGGCAATTATCAAATCATTGGGGGCATATCGCTTCCGGAACTCAGGATCATAAATAAATTTGTATAGCATGGCAAAGCTATCCTGGCCACCGCCAAACGAGAACATAGTTAACCGGGGCTCCGATTCTGCTTCCCGCTGCGCGCGCGCCCGGAGTGCAACTTCCTCTGAGGTAAGATTAACCTTTGCAACTTTATCTACGTCTGCCAATTGGCTGTCAATCATTCGCTGTATGATTTTTTTTCGGATAAGCCATGTTGCATTTTCGGGTTCCTGTTTAGCCTTTTTTTCAATTAGCTTTAGCCTGGTCAATAAAACCTGATTATCGCCAATTTCTTTATTTGACCCATCCAAATAATCTTCGACCAGTTCTTTAACTGCAGGAGCCCCAAATCTCAAAAAAACCATGTCCTTATCAGTCTCCTCTTCCTTTACAAAGCCCTGTTTTAAAAAGAAATTCAGGCTTCTTTCCGTTTCAGGGTAAGCGAAAAGACCACCGTATCCGTTTTCGAGAGCAAAGGATTTCAGCTTCTCAATAAATTGCGTACCATGGCCTTTGCCTTCATCGTAGGCATCAATCCTGGCAATGTATATCAAATCTGGCTCCGCTTCGTTATCAGTGGTAATGTGTGCGTCTACCCCTCCATCGCTTATCATGAATGGGATCTCGTCATACATCTGCATGGACATATCCTTTTTGAAAGATTCAAAAACGCTGGTGTTCTTTAGCGCGCCGCCCATTTCTAATTTTTCGAAATTTCCAATACCAAATAGCCCATAGGAAACATGCGGCTTTCCGTCCACGCCCACATCATTAATAATAATAGCATCATATCCCTGCTGTCTGGCTTTTTGGTAGACTCCTTCTTCTTCTAATAGCTTCCAAATTGCCTTTCCTTCAAAGTTATCACGTATTTCATATTGAAACTCCTCGTCAATAGCTGTCCACGGTTCATCCAATAGCCCCTTTTCATTAAGGTCATTCCATAATTCCTCAATGTCATCAATATTTACCGAATAACCGGTTAAATCAAGTGGATTTGACAATTTGAGATTGCCTTCATATATCTTGCCTTTGGCTAAATCAATACCCTGTTCATCGGAGATTACATCAATAGCGCTTTCGCTTTCCGTAATTTGCTCCGAATCTTCATCTCCCATTACTTTATCCCAGTTTACCTCGTTGGAAAAAACAGAACGCTTACGATATTGGTCCGCTACTTTTTTTGAGTCCGTAAACCAAATCAAATCACTACGGTCTTTATCAAGGCCGACTTCATTATATGTGCCATGATAAACCTTATTTGATAGCATTGTGTTCCAGTATTTGTGTTACCCTTCTTTTCTGACGGTCAATCCGGCTCTTTAAATCACGAATACCGTTTGGATATTTACCACCAGCCTCCGCAATCCTTTTATAAATCCACTCGTAGGTTAGCTGCTCCTTAGTTTGGTAGTTGGGACCATTAAGTTTTCTGAACGTAGTTTTTTCCGGCCCGTAAACTCTTTCATTATCCTGACGAACCCAAACATCGCCCATAGCATATACATTGTGAGCACCATTACGGTAATGTTCCTTTACAAACTCCACCGGTTCTTCAATTTCAATAATTTCGGGTTTTGGATCTTTTTCAAATTTAGCCTTTAGTTCTTCATATTCCTTAAGCTGAGCCTCCATGATAGCTAACTGCATTTGCTGTTTAGCAAGCGTTTTAGCTGCGGTAGCCAGGTTGGGGAATGCACCAGGCGACTTTCTATCAAGATAGCCTAAAAGTATGGGTACGGAATCAGAGCTAACGGTCCTGTTTTCTCCATCTGGCAATTGAACGGTATATTGATGAACTATTCCCCGGCCTGTATCCGCACTTACCTCGGCCTGCGTCCAATCAGATTTTCGTTTAGGAACGAACTCTCCTTCCCGGTTGGGCTCCTCTACCCATTCGTAGGACCAGGTATATGAGGTTAATTTGGTTCCATTAGGCCCGACCAATGGCGGATCAAATACAATAGTTTCGTATGGCCGGAAACGGCTGCTGGCAGAAACTACTTTGCCGAAATCTGCTGGACCGCCTTCCTCGCGCTTCGCGGAAATTGAACCACCAGATGACATTGAATAATCATTATTTGAATTCAAACTCTGTTTTTCATAAATACCTGGGGTAATTTCTTTATAAAGCGATATGCTTTTTATAATTGCTCCAGGGTTTAATTTGATCTCTGCTTCATAAAATGTTCCATTAAAAATTAAATGGAGTTCCGCCGTATCATAAAAATTAACATCTGAATAGTTAACACTACCACTGATTAAAATACTGTTTTTATTATTAATTATATCTGAAGCATCCCAACTTTCTGCTTTTTCCTTAATAAAAGACCAATATTTTCCAAGTTTATTTATTTTACCTGCTTCCAAATCTTCAATAAACTTATCATTAACAAACATATGCCTGTATATAGTAAAAGTATTTGTGAGTTCATTATATGCTTCCCCCAATTTAAAAGCTAATTGATTCAAGTCCTCATATATTTTATCACTATCACTATATCTCGTCATTTCATTGTCTAATAGAAATTTTTTTAACTTGGATACACTTATCATCTCCAATGACTCCAGAACTTTATTGTAACCAATAGGCCCATCTATTCCTACTATCTCCCCGCCTTTTTCATGCTTAACCTGTATTGCTCTTCCCTTAGCAGGCTCTATTTGATTAGCATCAAGTGCAACATACACAGTCCGGTCAATGTTTTTCCCGCGCCATTTATCCAACATCTTAATGCCATCATAACCCGCATCGGTAACGGCCTTATGAAATTCTCCCGTATCAAACCTGAATAACTGCCATGCCTGAATTATTGGAAATTTCCAATTAGTCATTGCGCAGCGGCCTTCTTCAGCATGTTTCAACCAGGCATCTTCTCTGCTTTTGGGTAGATTAACTCCTTTACTTTTCAATAATGCCAGCCAACCGGGATAATCAAGGTCTTCTGAACCAAGATCGAGAATATTATGCATCCGTAGGTGGTATGGCTTTATTATAAATTCATTACCAAATGCATTAGGTTCCTTTTGCGCAAATTTTTTAACCCAGTCCCGGCTGGCCGCGAAGTAGAAAAAGTTATGGTACCCTTGTGGTTTAAACTTTTCAAAAGCTTTGGTTGACCCATGAAAAACAGTTAGGGGTTTGCCGTCGCTTGCGAGCAGATATGGGGCATTGTTATATCCACATTTATGACAGGTATATACATCATTCGTATCCGATTCAGACTTTTTCCATGACCAGCCACAGTTTTCGCATTTGATTTGGTCATTGCCCGTTAACTCATAAATATTACCATCCCAAATAACACCGGTCTTATAAAAATTGAAAAAAGCGCTATCGCCAACATCATCTCCCTCTTTTAAATCATCATCTATTTCTTTGCCTATTATTTTTGCTTTACCTTCTTTATAAAGCTTTTTCCAAAGGCTGCTGGAATCTACCGATTGTCCTACCTGGCTTGAAGATAGCAGCCTGGCATCTGGTATTTGTTTGGTTAAGTATTCAAGGGCCGCTTGGTACATTTTGGTTCCCAGTCCTTTTCGCCTCATGGTTGGGTCCAATACCTTAACCGCTTTTTCCAAATTGTCGCCCTCAACCACAAAGTCGTTATGCTTTATTTCAAATGGAAACCTGACTTTATCCTTAAAGTAACTTTCCGCTCTGCTCGTATGTAAGTATCCAATCTGCTTACCGTCTTTATAGAACCGAAAATTTCTAACCAGACCGCCAGTTACGCCGGGGCCATCATATTCGCTTTTAATTATTATGCCATCACCAATATCAAACCCTTCGTTTCGCAATTGCTTCTCAATTTCGCCGCCATCTTCAAATCTTATATCTGGGCTTTTTGAATCAAAAGTGGTATTGGAGCCATCTGCAAGTTTTATTTGGTTTGGCTCAAATACTACTACCTCATCTCCATATTCTGACTGAACAATGCCATCATGATTTTCTTTAATTGACTCGGTAATTACAGGATATCTTGTCATATATCCTTCCGGATAATAATCTGTGCTAAGGCCATCATATTTTTCAATAGCAGCCTCTATAAAAAGAGCCTCTAATTCTTCAACTGATTGTTCATTCTCCCGATACCCCCCATGGGTATTCAAATTTTCATACTCTTCGCTTATGCCCTTTTTACCACCGTATTTTGTAAAGTCATACTCAACCATTTCTGATTTTACATACCCGTTAATGAACGTTTTTTCGCCGTCCCTGATAACATAGGTTTTTAATTTTGATTTATACTTATCAATCAGCGCCGGTAGTACACTTATTGGCACATAAGAGGGTTTACCGTTCTCATGGGTTTCATGATTATAAGCCCCCTTTTTGCTTAGGAATATCTGATTACCGAGTTTAGGAAATCGCTTGGCGAGGTTGTATAAAAACACAAACGATTCGGTTCCAATATAACCAATCTTTTTACCCCGATACATAGATAATTCCTCAAAATTGAATGGCTTTCTTGTATTAATAAATACTGGAATTATTATGTTGCCATAATAAGAGGCCTCCCCTTTTGCATATTTCTGCATATTGGAATCCCTCTGAAATGTAAAATAAAATCCGTCGCCATAAAACCCTCTATCATGCGCCCGGCCAACATTTTTGCCAAACTCAAAAAATTGTCTATTTGTGCCATGGTAGCAAACAACAGGCTCGCCGTTCTCGTCTACCATTTTGCTTGCATTTTGGGGATCTGTCTCCCAATCGCCAAACCAAGCTTTAAATGCCGGAGTTCTTACCAAATGCCATTGTTCTGCAGTCAAATTACTTGGTTTACCGTTGGGTGCTAATAGTTGGATTGCCCCACCGGTGGCCATTTCATTAACCGAAAGCGCCTTTTTTAGTTCTTTAATAGCGCGGTCTTTTACTTCCTGTTTTAAATGCCCAAAGCCATCATATGGATCGCCTTCATAATCAGCAAACAATCCAAACTCCGGAGCAACGGAATATGTGGTAGTGCCATTCTTTGCCTGAATCCGGATAAAGTTTGGATATTCATCGTCATTAACAAGCGCCTCTTTCCATGCCTGGTCGGCTGTTTTATGATAATTTATTTTGCTCACGTTCCATTCCGGTAGAACTTTGTGGTGGTCTGCCGGATTCAAATAGAAAACAGTTTCATAGTCATTAAACCTTTGACCAGATACTCGTATAAACTCAATCAGCTTTTGATAAATGTTCTTTTTTTGGCCCGCCAGATATTCACCAAGTATATATCGGGCCTGTCTATCATATGGAGAATCCGTATTGTTTAAAATATTTACTTTTTTAACCCCACCGCCATTTTCAAGCTTTTCGCCATACATGGCCTGAGCCTCTTCATCTGATGTAGGTAGGCCTTTCGATTTAAAATAATTGTAGAGAAGGATTAAATCGTCCTCCGACATGTCCGCTGTACCCTTTTTGTCTTTATCCCTGCCAGTTACCCGCTCTAATAAATCCTTAAGCCGGTCTATTTTTTCAACCGCTTTTTTGAGCTGGCTCTTAATCATACCCTCAATAACCTTCTTCCGGGTTTTCCAAATCATATTATCTGGCTCCGAAATTATTTTCTTGTCAATGATTTTTAACCGGGTGTTTAATATTGCAAGGTCTGAGCCTGGTACCGATTCCGGTACCGACTCCTTTTGTATTAATCCTACGCTTTCATTAGAATAGGTCTCATTAAGCGGATAAATAACAGAAGCGGATACTTCCTTTGTGACTGGCTGGTAAACTTCGACAATGGCCTCACCCATGTCATAATCCTTCAGCGTTTGAATTAGTTCATCAATATCATTTGAAGCCGAGGCATATTCATACCGGTTCGCGCGACTATCCCCAAAATACGCTACCGCAAATGGTTTTTGCTGGTCAATTTTTGATTTTAGAATAAAGAACAATTCGAAGGTATGAAAACCCCCTAATTCACTGTCCTCAGAAAGCTTATACTTTTGTTCCAAAATTACATTACTGGGCTCATGCTTTTTAGCAGGCTCTATATCTATTCCGTATTTTTGAACTTGGTCGCGACCGGCTTTATTTGGCGTAACCCTTAACGGCAAACCTGATACTTGAACGGGCTTAACATCTTGAATAATCTTTTCAATTTCATCATTAGTTAGGCCCAAACGCCTCAAATCTTCAAGTGCCTCTTTCATTTCAATTTCGCTGGATTGAATTACCCGGCGCTTACGACCTTCGTTAATTGCACCTATTGAAACGGATTCTCCATACTCTGTATGCCTGGCCCCAACCTCAACCGTTTTTTTATTTGGCTTGTAAACCTTCGATTCCCATTCCTGCTTTTTAGCAGCTGCATCGCTGTATTGCTTGGTTAGCTTTTCAAGTGCTTCCTTATACGTAGCGGCCCATTTTTTGCTGAACCCGGACTTTTGATAGGCAGTCTCTCGTTCTTCATCAATATCAAGACGAGTATCGCGCACGGCGGTATCCTTCGCGGCCTCTTCATACAATGCATTCCAGTCAAAATCGTCTGTTTTTTCGGGAAGAGCATTATCCGGGATTATCATTTTAGGATCAACATAAACATCCATCTTTGAAAAGTCGATGTTGTTTATGCGTTCCACCTCTTGGTCAGTTAACGTTTCCTTTTCGGAATTCTCATTGTCTGGCTGAATAAATTTTGTTTCAGGATAATCTTTTACGCGAAGGCGGTGGCGTACAGCCTCCTCTATTGCATCATTACGGTTGTTTTTATAGCTCGAAAAGCTTCTGCCATCATTAAATATGACTTTATAGTACTTTCCACCACCGAGGCCCTTAAACGCCTTGTAACCGGCTCCGCTGGATTCTTTTTTAGCCGATAAAACATCAGGAACCATATTGCTTTCTGCGGCATAACCTTTATTGGTAACCCAAAATTGCTTGCCATCCATAATATAACCTGGATATTCAATAGTGGCGCGCATCAATGGGATTGAGGTGAGTAGATATAAAACCTTATCGCCCTTTTGATATGCGTACTTTTCTACTTGTGGAGATTCAACTTTACCGCCGTTCTCTTTTTTTTTACCAGGTTGAATAATCCAAATCTGGCTTTTATCAAAAACCTTGTATTCGGTTTCGCCTGCAGTTTCTCCGTTGCCACCCTGAATAAGTCCATCGTATCCCGCTTTCTTAAACATGGCGACATATTCTGGTTTATCAAAAACCGGATATGCATCTACATATAATTCCTTAAGGCGTTCTGGCTTTTTTGTAATTAGTTCCTTTACACTGTCATATTCTTCACTGAAATTTTCATCCCAGTTATTGGTTCCGACAATATAAGGCCCCATGCCAATGGCAATAGTCTTTGCATTTTCTAATCCTACGGCTTTAATAATATCCTCAAATTCTATAAAAGGGTCGTCAGGATTATTAATAACCGGATTCTTTATGCTGAGGTATGCTGCTATTACAGTTGGATTAGAAGCATGCATGCTTCTATCGTTAGGGTTTTCAGCATAAAATTTAGCTGCTGTCTTCGAACCAAAACTAATTACGGGCAATTGAGTTTCAATTTTGCCGGCATTTGGTCCATGCTCTCCGCGATATACAATCAATGGCTCCCCATTTTTATCCACTACCTTACTACCGATAAACCACATTTCAAAACTCGGCTTAAAAGTGCCACCAGATTCCATTTTTTTAAAATCCTCCACATCAATAACTACCAGTGCCGGGAATGATTTTGCTTTCAGTTCTCGTAAAGCATCAAATCGGTGCCCACCTTCCAATACATAAGCGCCTCTCCTATCATAAACCACGATTAACGGATTTAACTCACCGGACTCTTCAATTTCCGCAGCAAGCTTTTGCGTTCTTTGTTTTTCGAAAGCATCGTAATATGTCAAGTCGCCCATTTCTGGGAACTCCGTAAATGGCACCTCTCTTATGCCTGTTAAGATTTCATATCCATCACCCAAGGATGCACCAATTGAGGCCCGGTTTGGAACATGGCTTCGAATAGACCTCCCATCAACTAACTCTTTTGCTAAAGGTAGCCGTTCATTTATTTTTTCAGTAAAATCTATGCTGTCATGAGCAACAGGCCCGCCCGATTGCATTTGATTGTCCTTTCTTCGCTGTTTTATTAAATCATATGCTATCAACCACTTTATTTGTAAAACAGCATCTTCTCTGTTAGGGTATAAATCCAATGCTACACCCGCCGTATGGGTATAAATCCCATCATGGTACTCACCTTTAAGCCATTCGGCATCTGGGTTCTGCCTGAATTTTGATTTGTACTCTTTGAGTTTAATTTTTGAAGCGTCTATTTTTTCTGCTTCAATATCTGCCTCGATATAATCATCAGCATCTTTCTGAGAAAAAAACTTGGTTTCCTGAATTTTTCCTGAAGGTAAAGCTTTAGCAACAAAAAACATATCGTCTTTTTGATATTGCCGATAAGCATCTCCTTTGTTTTCGGCTTGTCCTTTGATCATTGCCAAAACAATCTTCCTGCGGGTTTTTAGGATTGAATTATCGGCATCTTTAGCCAACATTTTGTCAATAATCTTCAACCTGGTATTTAATATTTCGGGGCCTGATTCAGTAATGAGTTGTTCTCTTTTTATCTCTACCGGCTCATTATCTTCGGCTCCAAATTTTGGAGCCTTATCTAAAGCAAACCACCGGACCATGTGAATCATAAAATGCTTAGGGTCTTTGGGAATACCTTCACCCATATAGATGATAGTATTGTGTAACCACTTAACCTGGGTTTCAGTTAGACCGTGCGCCTTTTGTAGTTTATCAATAGCATAGTCATAACCAGCCTGCACTAAATTTTTATTACCGGTTTCTTTCTGAAATTCATAATAATACTCAAAAGCCTCAACGAATAGTAGCCGGTACCTTTCAAGTAATTCCTTTTGCTCGGTTGTTAGTAATGCATTATTAAGTTCATATGCCCGTTCTTTGGCCTGAGCATACGTTTCATACTTTTCAATTTCCTCATATGCCTTTTCGCCATTATCAAAAATGCACCAAACTTCAACCACGTTTCCAGAAGAAAGGGCTGCATAATTGAACCCAATAACCCTACTGGCTTTTTTTATAAAGTTAAGCCCCTTATTAACTACTCTCTTTCGACCTTCAGGCTTTTCAGCTAACAGTTCCTCCCAGGTCCGGACGGTTTTAGGGGTTACTGGCTTTAACTGGTTAACCTCTACTTCCATCTGGTCAATACCGCTTCCCCGCTGGCCCACAATAACTGCTTTATTTGTGCCATTAAATCCCCTGAAATTAACATCATGCTCTTTACCGGCTCGGTCGGTAAAGATAACCCGGTCACCGGGCTTAGCTTGCCTTATGTCTGGGGCCTTTTCTGACTGAAATACGATTTTAGGGGGAAGCATAATTAGCTTTCTCCCCTTATATGATACTTTAGTGTATGCATATCCCCGCTGAGCTGGTTCCTCATTCCCGGTATATTTATCGGAATCAATCACCTCGTTCCCCCATACCTCCAAAGCTCCGTCAGAACCTCCGCTTGCGCTTCCCGTTATGACATATTCGTGTCCATTGAATGAAAATATACCCTTAGCAGTACCTTTATCAGAAATTGATTGTCCTGAATATAATTTTTGTGCGGCCTCAAGTTTGTCTTTAGGCAGAAAAATAACCGTTTCTGGTTCTGCTTCCATTTCATTTTCCTCACTTTCCAGGTTATCCGGTTCAACATATTCATCTTCATCCCAATAACCCTCCTGCATCTGGGCCTGATAGTTTTTATTCGCTTCAAAAAACGCCTTGGCAAAGCCTTCCGGGGTATCACTACGCAACTCTTTGGTCTTAGCCCCCTTTCCACCAGTAATAGCAAACATTGGGCTGGTGCGCTGGCCACCCATTACGGCATATATCGGCTCAATGGGTTTCTTTTCCGGTATAGCATATTGGCCCCATAGTCCGGTTTTCTTGGTATAAGCGTTCATTTTTTGAACGAACTGCGCCTCCTCCATGGTAAAGCCCTTATCTTTTTTTCGAAGCTCTGCCAGTTTGTTTAAATCCTCTTCAGATGGATTAAGCCAGCCAGCAAATTCGTATGGATGAAAGTACCATGGCTTTTCTGGAATGCCTACCAGCTTTCCCATGCGACCTACGGGGTTCTCAATAGCCCAAAACCAAACGCCATCATAATCTGGGTCCGTTGGAGCATACAGGTCTACCAGCTTCATTACCTGGTTAACAAGATCAATACTTTTTTGAGTACGGCCATCTTCATCTTTAAAAGACCACCATTGAGCACCACTATTTGTAAAATCCGTACAGGGTGGTGCGGCTATAATTCCGTCAATATCTTCAAAAAGCTCTAAAGCCTCCTCCGCCGAGTCAATGAGATTCAGGTCCATAAACTCCGAAAGCTTAATATCCCACTGAATTACGTCCCAACCAGCTTCCCAAAACGGGCCCGACCACTGACCTGAAAAATCGAATAGCGATAATAGCCTTTTATATCCACCGATATCTCCGCCTTCGCTTTTTTTGCGATGGCTGCGAAACCTTATAACGCCCGGTAATGAGGATTTTAGTATTTCGCCGCCCATTTCCAGTTTCGAACTTGGCCCAGGTTCCACCTTACAGCCCTTCTCTTGCTGCATGGCGTTTAAAATTTCCTTAACTGTTCCACGGCGATCTCTGGGGGTTGCATCAAGTACCACTATTTTACAAAGGATAAATTCACCGGTATTGGCTTTATTTTGATTAAACTGGCATGAAAAATCCTTATAGATATAGTCGAGAATCTCTTTGTTGGTCGCGTGATAGAAACTTAGTTTTTTATCAGAGTTAAGCGCCTCGTTACAAATAAGATATTCCAGGCCCTCGACCTCCACTTTGGCGCTGCCATCAACAACAACAGGAATTCCGCCATCTTTATGAGATGGTCCCCGGTACATAGCGTCATCAATTTTTTTTGACATAGGCAGTTAATCTGGCAAAGATACAAAGGGAACTGCATTATTTTTTAATGCATAAAAGCCATGAAGCCCGCATATACATTATGAATTAGCCAACTTTTGTATCAGCTATCTAATTTGAACAATGGCTATTGTGAGCAATATTAATATACCCACTCCAATAATTATATGTAAATGGTCAACAATTAAATCATGCAAAGCATCCGAAAAGGCCGGTAGCCACCGCGTCCTTTCAAGTTCAATATTGTAAAACCGGTATTTTTTAGATAGGATTAAAGCCAGCGGTATTAGCCCCGGTAAGCAGATTACAATAAAAAGATATTTCAGAACAAGCTTTAAAACAAGATATATTCCGACAATTATCCCAATTATGGCACCTAACCACCTCATTAGGCAGCGGCTTTTGGGGGAGCGCCTTTAATTTCCGTAATTTGGAGCGTTGTCAGCTCTGTTTGTAAAGCAACGAGCTTTTTATTCATAGTAGATAGCTCACGGTTTTCAAGCCATTGAACCATAATTACGCCTGCGGTAATGGCCCCGAATAAAATCGGCAACCATGAGAAGGGGTGTTTGTTATCGTTAGAGTCCATCGCCTTTTAGTATTTTCATTACGGAATTATGATCGGTCTTTTGAAGTCGTTCCACAAAGTTATCAGGAATATTTTCCATGATTGCATTTTCTGGTTTTCTTACATTTTCCATGATAAATACGGCCATCATGCCCGCTGCAGCTTCTTCATTAAGCATCTGCTTCTCTTTCCAGAACTTGACTACATCGGCATAACCCATCATGAGCGCCGTTAACTCAAGTTCCATCATAGTTGCCATGTCCTGCTTATCGGTGGGCATTTTCCAGTTTTTGCCCCGCCTAACTACAAATACATTGCTGGATGGTCCGCTAATTTCAATTTCAAGAAGTAATGTAGTTTTTCCTACCATACAATTCTTTTTTTGTGTTGTTACAAATCCCAGTTTTTTGAAATTACCAATTTCGCCACTTCGCAAATTTAATTTTTTACATTTACAATACCAATTTTAATTTTATCCTAAACCAACAGCTATATGGCAACAAAATCAACTTCTAAAAAATCGGTAACTAAAAAACCAGCGACTAAGGCCCCTGCTAAAAAAGCTCCCACCCAAAAGAAGAAATCTCCCGCCGAAAACAAAAAAGGCCCGGTAAAAGAAATAGTAAGTGAGGCAAAGCATGAAGCCCCTGCTGAAAAACCCAAAAAGAAAGAGATAAAGGTAACAACTACTGCAGCGCCAGTTGTTAATCAGAAGCCCGTAGTTAATCAACCAAAAGAAGAGCATAGTGCAACACTAAATACTAATGCTGCCCAAAATACAAACGTAGACCCGGCTTCACTAACACCCGGACAGAGGGACGAGCTCGCACTTAAAAAATTTGCCGAGATGGTGGAAAAATACCTGATTGACCATACAAACAGGCTACCAATGTCCAAAAAAGCAGCATTTGAGTGGCTCAAAGCATCTAAGAGAGAGTACATGGTAAGTATGGCCGACGACATTACACCTGGACGTTCTATAATCACTATTTCCCTGGGCTCTCACCAGGTTGTCCTTAAATCAATACCACTTCATTAATGGAATGCGGCATAATCACAATGGCAATTCTCCCTTTCTATATGTTTGGGAGAATAGTCCTGCCTTTATGTGATTGGATTATGTTCTATAAATCTAAGGGGGAGCGCCGGCTTGGTATAAAGGAATTGGACCGATTCTTTTTAATCCGTCGAAACTACATTTTCCTTTTTTCCATCATTTTTTACATATTTCTATCGGTATTTATACTGAAGTGATAAGAAATTGTATCTTTGCAACAACTCAACGCAAATCCTACCGCCAGGTAGGTATAAGCTTTAGGTTAGCACTCGGCCCAGATTATGTCTGGGCCGAAATTTTTTCCTAAGCTTGAAGAGCGGGTTTTCAGTTTGCCTTTTGCATCAATGAACGGCCCATTACGTGGGCATACAATTCTTCCACCAGATATGTGAAATCTGCAGCATATCCTGATACTTGTGGTATTCCAGAATAGACTAAAGAGCTTCCACCCCCAGGCCCCGGAATAACCCGGTACCAATTTCCCATCTCGCGGTAATGACTATGCTCAATGTATAGTTCATCTTTTTTAAACAACTCTATTCCAGGCCCCTCAAGTTTTTGGAAACCATTGTCCAGTAGCCATCTTTCAGTTGTTCGAACCGCTGTAATAGGAATAACTTTGCCCATACCTAATCATTTCTGTGTTTCCATTGATAGCGCATAGAACGCAGCCACCAGCTTAGGTTTCCGGGAAACGGTGTTTTCTTAACTTTTTCGCCATCGACAAATAAGCAAAAGCAAAATCCTATTATATGAAGTTGCCAGCACAATAATAGAGGCCCCTGCCATTGCCATCCCAAAGCTAAGATATATGCACCACCATATGAATCAGACCAGTGATTTCGGATAAAGAATCTGTATTGCATATTAATTAAAATGTATTGTAGATATACAGGCCATCCAGCCGCTAACGTGCTCGTCCTTTATATACTCCTCACCGGTAGCAAACAATGGATTTATCTTTGGCTTACACCCAGCTCTTAAAATCACAAATTCTCTATCTTTACAGTGATCAAGACTATCTATTTTACCATGTCCGAGTGAGATTTCTTCCCAGTGGCGACGATTTAAATTCCACTTACGCTCTTTGAGCACTTTTTTTTGCTGGCGTCTTATCGTTTTATGTATCTCTTTAGGCAAGCCCGGATAATGCTTAAAAATAGGGTCCGTTGGTTTTAATATCATAGCTCATTTTAATCTGGCACACCGCCAAGTTCTCTAATTTGCTTTTCCAATACTTTTATTGCTGGCCGGTGAATCGGCTTAGCCTCCCTGCAGCACATTCGAAGAAATTGTATGGACTTCTTTAAACAGAAAATTTGCTCTACTATGTCCTGTTCCTTAATATCATATTTCTTTCCTCCGACAGGAAAATATTTTGTCATGGATGCAAAATACAAAACCTTTATGCTTTTATCAACTCGTTTACTTGAGTTAGAATAAGTTTTTGCAATACTTAAAACCTCTAAATCCCCGCGATTCCTTTTAGCTTTGTATGCTGGTTTTGGTAATTTTATATGTGGGACACCAAAAATCTCAATTTTAATCCCTTTGCTAATCATTTCATGATAAGTGCGAATATTTTTTGTCCAACTTTCTGCTTTCATTTCTGACTTTTCTATTAATAAATGGGTTCTTGCTAATCTAAACTGAACTGAGACTGAAGATTAAACTTTTCATTGAATTGCTTTGCATAGGCCTTAGCTACCAGTTGAATACTAACAATACGGTCCTTTAGGCTTTTCATGTAATTCTCCGCTTCTTCTTTTGTTTCAGCAACATAATACCCGGTGGAATTTGCACACAGAAGTGGTACCACATCGTATAACCTTAAGTGGTTAACTATTTTACGAACGGATACCGAGTTAAGCTTATAGTCACGCGATAATTCCTTATAAACACCATCCGAGATTGCCTTATTCATGGTAGCGCAAATCTCCTTGTTTGAAATAACCTTTTCCTTGCCAACGCGCTTTCTTAGCCCATTGGCAATAATATTCATGCACTTTTTTTCATTGAAGTTAAGCGGCTCGGTTTGTTCTTCAAATTCGTGTATCATGGCTATTTGTTTAGGTAGTCGTAGAAAGCTTCATCGTAATCACTGTGTTGGTGAGATCCTGAAGGGTATGGGTTTTTCCTGTATCCAACGCCGGCATCATTCTTACCGGCCAGATAAGCCGTATTCTCTTCACTTTTACCTAGGGGCTTCATTAGGTATAGGGCCAGTATCACAAATGGGTACCTGAGCTTTAGGCTTATTATTTTGAGCGTTGTTTTCATTTGACAGACTTTTTTATAGTTCCATCCTTTAACAACATATCATAATCGACATCAACCTCACCCGCTTCAATTTTAGCAAGGGCCGGTGCTATTTCTTTTAGCTCAGACTCTTTCATGTAATCAATAAAATTCTTGCCTTCCAGGTGATCGCATTCATGCTGAGCCACAACAGCATTTAGCTTAAGGAGCTTGATTTTTTGCGGAATGAATTTTTCATCTAAATATTCAATTTCTACGCACTTTGCACGGTGATTAAAGGCTTTAAATATCCCCGGAATACTTAAACAACCCTCATTTCGTTCAAAGGTTTCTCGTCTGGCTTTAACAATCCTGGGATTGATTAAAACTATAAGCGATGTGGTTCTGATAATGAAAATATTAAGTGCCACGTTAATCTGCGGAGCCGCGAGGCCCAGGCCTTTACCTGGAATACTATCCTTCAAATCCTGAATACAAGAATCTGTTTCAGGTCCGGGAACCGCGTCTTTACACTTTGTTCTTAAAATCTCACAGCCGTAGGCTACTATTGGTTTAACTGCCATATTTATTTTGTTTTTACTGGTTTTCTTATAAGTCCGTCTTTGGTCATTTTTACATTCAACTTCTCCCAAATTTCTTTTGTGTTTGGAATCATTGGGCGCATAGTTCCATCGTACGGCAGCATCTTAAAAAGCACTTCCGCGTCCTCTGCTTTAACGGGCATATTATTTTCATCATCATGATAACCAGGTTTGGGCATTTCATAAATACCAGCCATAGCTTTACTATAACAATACCCTGCATTATTAGGTCGCCAGAGGCTCACATATTTTTCATGACGCATTGAGTGGCTTAGCGAAATAATGTAATAGCCTGTTTTAAAGGCAGCGTTTATTCTTTCAATATCTGCCGCAATGGTACTTGCAATATCAATTATGTTTCCCCTATCCTCAATACCAAAAATCAGTTTATTGAATTCTGCTCTTGAACCAGTAAACGTTATATGCGAATTAAAGTATTCGTTTTTGCCACCCAGGTCAAGGCTGTGATCCCAGTTTAATGATTCATTAAGAAGATTTGTATAATACGAAATAGCTGAACATTTATAATTACAGTTCATCTCATCAATTGTTCCTTTTACCATCCAGTTTAATGGTCCAATTGGCGGCTGTTTACCAAAGCCAAAAAAAACTTGCCATCCACCTACTTTTTTACCAGAGGTGCCATTAGCACTACGATAAAAGGGCATCTTAATTCCATTAATATTGATTACTACAACTGGGCGGATGCCGCTGCTGGAAATAACCAGCATTACATCCGTTATTATTGACTTTTCAATAAGATATGGAATCCTTAATTCAAAAGGAAGTTTTTTTAATTCATCCAACATATTAATCGTATGCTTTTATGCTTTCTAAATGTTCAAAAATTTTGTGTTGAATTTGTTTGCCCTTGAGGACTTCTATTTGCTGCTTTAGGGCCAATTCCTTATTCCTAAGTTCAGAAATCTTTACAATAGCCAGTTGGCTCTCTTTACTGGGTAATATTATCTCCAATTGCTCAACTGCAGCCATGGAAATAAAAACCATACACGATGTTCCGGTAGCCTGGTCACGCAACTGATTCTGTATATCTGGCCTGTTAAGGTACCAAGATAAATATTCCGGCAGGCATTCCGTAGAATTTAAGCGAATTACCAAGAACGATGTCGAAGCAACCGCAGGAACCTCTTTATTCCATACCACAGATGCAAGCTTTGACCGGCAGGAAAAAAGAACGTCACCTGACTGCAAAAGATGCTTTCGGGCTTTTTTATCTAAAATCAACTCAGGATAAAGCACTTCGTTTAATTTGCCCTCATTTATGCTATTGGCCTGTAAATAGACAACATTGCCATCTTTGGCTGGCCTCAGAAAGGCTCCCATTCTAATTATGGCGATATCATTTACCCTACAATTCATTTTAGAGACTTAAGTTCCTTGATTATCCAAATTACAATCATAACAACAATGGTACCGAGAATCATGTACTTATTCGTGATTTATAAAAATAATATGAGCAAACCCATCTTCGCCGGCAAGGATACTTAATGTCCTGGCCTGAGCACTAAAACAAAAGTAACAGAATTGAAGCCTGAACTTAACACCAACGTAATTTTCCGGGCTTTTATTAAGCACTTCTTCTGCCTTTTGTATCGCTTTATCTCCACGGCTGCCTGAATCTGGAAGGCCTTTAAACAGGCTTACCAGATTATGCATAGCCTCGGCAAGCGAATAGAAAATCGAAGCCGAATGTGGTGAATGCATAATATCGGTTCCTTCAAACTGCCAGCCCGTTTTTATACCCTTTGAATTTACAATATCAAATGTTTGGGAGGTGCCAGAGCGAACTAACGAGAAATTAATCTGGTTCAATTCTTTTTGTAATATCTGTCGGTAGTCGGGCTGCATTCCGTATTTAACGTAGGGCTGTATTTCACTCATAGTAATTGGTTAGCAGTAGCAAATATAATGGTTGTTTTGAGACAATCAAATATTTTGGTTATTATTTTCCAAACTAAGTTTTTTCTTCTCGCCGTACTTCATTAGCTTATTTGCGCAGCAATGTTCCATGAAAAACATTTTGTGTTATGTTTACACAAAATTTAAATTCGGTGGCATCAAAAAACAAAAATATAATTAGGGCATATTCTACCTCTCTACGTAGGTTCATTTTACATAGCCTTCCAGCTACTCGCCTCCGCTGGAAGCTAAAGCTATCCAGGCAAGAGTTTATGGATTATATTGAATCCCTTTGGCTTTATGATATGTCATGGGATACATATGCTGTAACTTGGGATATTTACCATATAGTTCCGGTCTCCTTTTTTAATCATGAGGAAAAAGAACAAGTCGGCTTATGCTGGCACCACCAGAATCTAAGGCCTATGTTTATATCAGATGCAAAGATGAGGGGTGCTTGTCCAATAGTAGCGGACCTCATTTTGCAATCGACTCCGACAAAAACCGAGATTATTCAGAAGCTAATAGAAATAAACAAGCCCCACAAAGATCGGCTGCTTCGATATTGTGGGGCTTGAACAACTAATAACCAATACAGAACTACGCTGCGCGGCTCGCAACCACCGACTTTTTATATTTTGGCTCAAGAATTCTGGGGACAGACACTTTTTTCACTTGTTTAGCCAGCATTCGTTTAACCTGAGCCTTAAAAACCTTTTCTGTTTTTTCAACGTCTTGGTCTGCAGTGTGAAATTTTCCATTATGCTTTATGCCATAAAACACTAAAGCATCCGATAAACTATGGTCCTTATCACAACGAGCATTCGCGCAGCGGATTTCAAACTCCAATAAACTTTCGTCCGGCTTTTGGCGCAATCCGATTAAATCAGCTTTGAATTGAGCTATAACGTCAAATACTTTGGCTGGGTCCCATTTCATTTGTAAATGCGCTGGCCATGTTGGCTCCCAGGCTACGGCCAGATAATAGTCCAAAAAACGACCATCAAACTTTCGGCTGTTATAACCAATCAAGCAGGTATTTGGTTTTTCAAACAAAATCTCAGCAATCTCCCGGAAAACCACTTTTATATCCCGGCCCTCTTTAGCCAAAATTTCATCTGTAATACCGGTTAACTGAATAATAGTAGAATTCAAACGATAAGGGCATTTGATGTATGCTTTATATACGACCGGCTTCTCGCCTTTATCCATGATCTTCATACAAACCTGAATGGGCTGGTTCAAAGGCGACCAGGTTCCATTGGTTTCAAAGTCATAAATAATTATTCTATCGTAGTTACGAAACATGTAGTCAAAGATAGACTGTTGTTTTCAAACAACCAAACATTTGGCCAAAAAAGTTAGCAAATGTTTTTACCAGGCTTTACCAGACTTTACCTTAATTGACATTACAATACATTACTTGACACTTCACCGACCTTAAGAATAGCTTCTATCAAACGGTCAACATTTCGAATCATAATCCTTTCAAATGGCAGGCCTTTGCCTTTTATTACTACTTTAAACTCCTCCAATGTCAAACTGGCCTTATACTTATTGCATTTTTGGTGTGCGTAAACGGTATTGTGTTTGTAACTTTTTCCGCCTTTGCTTTTAGGAATTATATGGTCCGATGACCGGCGAAATTCGTTATCTGCAACATACCGTTGTTCGCAGTAAAAGCACTTCCTCTTGCTACTGTTTAAAAATTCATTGCTGCCCAGAACGGAAGGCCTTTTTACTTCTCGACTACAGTCTGCACAAATTGTTGGCTTGCCAAAGTTTGCCGGCGTTCTGCCATCCGATTCAAACAATGGCTCCAGACAATAGATGCAGCATGCTCCATTCAGCATATCCTCGGCTATTAATTCGAAATCACTCATGCGAACAAATCTAATTGTGGTGGAATATCTGGTTCCGGTTCCCATGCATCTATCCGGTGCCTGGCTATTTCGCATTTATCCTCTTCCATTTCAATTAACACACAATCAAGTCCTTCCAACTTACATGCAATACCAGTTGTACCACTTCCCGCAAAACAATCAAGGCATGTGCCACCGGCAGGCGTTACCATTCTCACGAAATACCTCATTAAGCTAATCGGCTTTACGCTAACATGCGTGTTTTGAGGTGTTTCGTCTAATAAATCATATTCTCCTGACTTTATCAAGCTCTTAACATGGGCCACCTCCAAACCTTTATTTTTCTCACTTTTCGAGGGTTTCGCACAATAAAAAAACCGAGAAGGATAACCAGTATTAGATTCGTGAAAGGCTTTTGTTTTGCCAGAAGCTTTGCCATAGGTACTACCATTATTTGTATAGGTATATGGTTTTAACATAGCACCGGTAGTTCTTATACCCGTTTGTTGGTTCATTATCTCGGTGGTAAATTCATCAAGGATAAGGTTAGATGGGAATCGGCCTGTTTCTGTATCTATTTTGCCGGTTCGGTTGCTTTCATTGTGAACGCCATAAACATTAACCGACTTTTCTGCCCTATGTGTAAATTTAGGTACGCCATCCTCAGCATCTATTCGGCATGCATCTATATTAAGTCCACCTGTGCCCCACTTCAAAACATTTTCTGCAACAGTTAATCCGGGCTCCAACGGCTTTCGAACTAAAACCCATAACTCCGTGGCCGGCTTAAGCGCAGTGCCATAGCCTTGGAATTGCTTTGCTTCTTCCGTTTGGGCTTCATCCGTACTCACTTCTTTTAAAACTCTTGGGCTGGTTGCCTTTCCAATATACCGAGCATTTGAAACATCGCCAACGCTCTTTATTTCCTTTGGCCTCTCAGCATTAAAATGGCTGTCAATAGCCTTACTAATATTTAAACTTTTGGGCCAACCTTGCCCGTAATGCCAGCAAATTGTATCGCGAATCTCAAAGCCCGCAAACCGTAAAGAAGCAACCATCCAATCATATGTCCGGGTACCACATGCAACGAGTCCGTATGCGCCGGGCCTAAGCGTCCGGTAAGCCTCTTTCCATTGTAGTGGCTGCGGGACGAAGGCATCCCAACCTAAGCACATTATGCCACCTGAGTTTTTTACTTCATGATAACCCTTTTCAACCCAGTCTCGCATTACCTCAACAATGTTGGGCTCGTCACCCAGGCCATATGGAGCGTCCGTGCATAGAGAGTGGTAGGTACTGTCAGGTACCCGTTTCAGCTTTTCCTCCATTTTACCGCAAAGAATTAACTGGCTGCTCATTTCTACATTTTTTTTACGTCGTCAAAATCTTCTTCATAATATATTGCATCAATCTTAACACAATCAAAAGTAGTGTAAGGCATGCTATACATGTCAAAAATATCCTCAACGGTTTTTTGATGTTCTGGTAAATAGTAAATACAGTCCGTTTTGTATTTTATAAATCCATTTTGGCCTATTTCCTGAGCTATTTCTGTGAGGATTTTATAACACCGGTTGCGGATATCATTGTAAAGCTGCTCCATCTCTCCGGAACCCTCATATGTTACTGGCTTAATTTTTCTAACTCCCTGAAAGTAGTAAATCTTCTTTTTGGACCTTAAACATGCCAGCGCTTTGTTACGTAAAAGCTTGTACATCTTTTTTTGCTCATCTGGTATATCCTCCTGAATCAATCTTTCGTATAGCTTTTTTTTGATGTAGCCCAGGTTATATGCCATACGCCAATAGCAGTGGTTCATGTCCGTACCTTTAAATACCGCTCCCATGGGAAGATCATTGAACACCCTTATGTTTTTTTTGGTGCTGGAATATAATTCCGGCAATGTTTCGAGACGGTTATTCTTAAGCCATCCCTTAACCTGTACTTTGGTTGAACCAAAAATCCAGAGGTAACTCATTTCCTCCTTGGTCAATATTTTCCGATAACGAACACCAAGATTCTTTTCAGAATCATATACAGCCTCCAAAGTACTATTGTCTTCGGTCAAGCGGTATGCTTTATCGTATTTACCCAAAAAATTATTGACGTAAATCCAGAACTCTTCCTCGGTCTTAACAAATCGCATTGTACAAATAAAATTTCTTCAAGTTAGCGACTGCAATATATATATTATTTTCAGGAAACACCCCGTTATTATCGAATTTCCTCTCTATTTGCCATTTTTATTCTTTACAGGTGGTAAATTTAATTTAGCCGGTACCCTATCGCTAAGCGGGGGCTCATTCAGTATCCTTTTTAGATTTGGGTCTAATAATTTAAACGGCTTTATCTTTTTTGCTTTCATTCTGGCTTAAAATTAAAGGATAGCTCATTGTATTTTTTCGTGTCGTATTCTGTCCAGCCATCTTTATGCCAAAGCATGAATTTAGCTATGCCTGCGTCAAGAGCCATCTTACTGCAGATGGTACAATAGGGCTGGCCGGCAGGTGTGGGTTGACCGTTTTCATTTAATCTTATAAACCAGATAGTGCTACCTTTAACTAATGCGGGGAAATGTGATAGTGCATCCATGATAGCGCGCTGCTCAGCATGTACACAACAAGTTTTATCGCTTTTAAAATTTATAGGTAGCAAATCTTTAATGCAAGGTAATATGTCGCAATCTGCACATTCTTTAAATTGTCCAGGTTGTGAGTTATAGCCATGGCCAATAACGTAGCTTCCCGATACAATTATGCTACCGCATTTTGACCGGTGGCATGTAGAAAATTGAGCATTTTCAATAACTAATGTCACAAATCGTTGGTCAACTTCTTCTTTTGATAATACCCTCATAGCCATTCGATTTTATTCTCTGTTATAAAATAGTGTGCGTGATATGGGTTTTCGCCACTGAAATTCCCTATGGACGGCCTAATCGTTACTTTGCCATCTTGTTTTGTCAAAGTCCATCCACCGTCACCAAGAGGAGTAACAGCTTGTATGCCGCACCCGCATGCACATAGGTGTATAGCATCTCCATATTTTTCAGAGATATATAGGATTCCATTTTCTATCTGCTGCGGTATTTCCTCAAAATATACCGGAGTCAGTTCATTTATCCTTTCCACCTTTTAAGTTTTAAAGTCCGCTATTTTATCCTTATCCGAATTGGTTTGAATAACTACAAAATCATCAACATGTGTTTCAATTTTATGGCCAACCTGGATTCCAAGTTTATCTGCATTATCAACGATATATTGGTGAACAGAGGCATAGCAATCATATCGTGAATATCGTAGCCACCGCTGGCCATAAAGCCATTTCAAGTAACTGGTCGGCACCTGGTCGAGTCGCTTTCCCTTGTGACACCCAAAAGAAATTTTAGGAGCTACCTTAGTCATTTTGGATAAAATTAAACTGATTCCACGCAACCTATTTGCGCACTAAACATATTCTGGCTGTAAAATTCCAATCTCGGCCATTACATCTTCCAAAGACGATTCGCTTAACTCAACTTCATCCAGGGGCTTCCAGTTTTGACTATCACACCATAACCTGCCATCTGACGAAAGTTTGGTCTGGCACTTTATACAATAACAGACTAACCGTTCTTTTAATTCAAAACCTAAATCAAGTGCAAGCAATTCCTTGCAGCTACATTGTTTTAGCTCTAAAATTTCCCGGATATCGTGTTTTTTGTATAACCCCAATTCTGAGTCCTTTAAAGCAATTACTTTTTTACCAACTTCGTATAGCATATTAGATTTCTTTTATCTGGTCAAGCTGCCCAACATAATAATCACCATCACTATGTAAAAATTTGAACTTAATATCGTGATCATTAAAGCTTTTCTCTAAATCGCAAGGGCAAAGGCAGTAGTCCATGAGTATGCTTTCGTCACTCAGTGGTGAGGCTATCAGCATTTCAGGTTTGAATCCAAAATGTTCTTCAAATTGGCGCGGTGTTTCAATCTCTTTTTCGCCTCTGTTAATTATAATTCTTACACACATATTATTTGACCCCTATTTTTCTTGTTAATCCCGCCTCCTGACGGCTCAATTCATCAATTTCTTTTGAAAGCTCCACATTGGACCGGCGAAGAGTAGCAACTAACTCCTGCTCCTGCGGGTCTTTCGAATCTCTTAGGCTGGCAATAATATTTAGCTGCTTTTGCCGGTCTTCCTGCTTTTCTGTTTTTGTGCTACGTAAAAATTCCCGTTGCTCGATTAAGTTTTGAAGCTTTTCATACTTTTCGAGCGTTGTCAAATTATCATCAGTTGCTACTCGCGGAGCCCGGCGACCTAACTCATGCTCCATGGGAGATACTGGCCGCATGCTGCTCGGAACACCGCCTTCGGGAGTATAACCGCTCGGTCCGTTGTTTTGGTCGAGGTCCTCTTCAACTAAAATATACCATTTCTCGGTAGCCAAATTAGGCAACAATGTAAACTTGACCTGAAACTCACCACTACGAAACTCTTTCTCATTCATCCAATCTACATAGGGCTTGAATGTATTGTTGTAGTTATAATCAATAGCGTCAAAATCCTCCGAAAGTAACGGACTGGTGACGTAGAGTTCTTTGAGCGGGTCCTGGCTATCCTTGCGTACTTGGTCTAAAACGTGTTTTTGGATTTCCGTAAACCTTTCATCGAGTTCGAAGTAATCAATAACGGTCAAAAATGGATCTGGTAGGTCTGGCGGTACCATAACGGGCGGTGGTGGTAATTCTTCCTCTTCTTCCTCCGGAACGTTTTTATCATGCCAGCGATGTACAGCGTCGTCAAACTTGGTTTCTGAAACGCCCTCAACATCTCCATATTCGCCGGCAATAATATCCGCTGCGGCTCTTTGGGCCTCATGATAATCCTCAAACCATTCAGGATGCTCGCGATAAAGTTCACTGGCCCGTTTATTGATTTCGGTAAGTACCGACCCTTTCTTCTTTTTCTTACCCGGTTTACCTGGTGCTGCCTTACCCGGCTTCTTTTTTTGCGCTGCCTCTATTGTAGCCTCACGCTTTATCTTACGTAAACCATAATCCAGCACCTTCTCGTTAAGCCCCCTGGTTTTGTCGCCATTTTCATGAAGCAACTTTGTAGCCGCTTTTCTGGCCTCTCCGTAGTTTTTAAACCTATCAGGAAACTGCTCGTAAATTTTACTTGCAATCTTGGACTGCTTTGCAATAAAGGGCTGCGGGGCTGGTTTAGCTTTGGGTTTTGGTAAAGTCTTGGTCCATCCCCGAACTCCGTAATCCAGCTTTTTTCCGCTCAGGCCTCTTTCGCTGTTATTATTATTTTGAAGGAGATGACTGGCTGCTGCGCGCGCCTGTTGGTAATTCTTAAATCGCTCCGGGAACTGCTGGTATATCTTACTGGCAACCTTCGATTGCTTGGCAACAAAGGGTTTTGGAGCTGGTTTGGGCTTTGGTTTACTTTTGGCTTTTGGAGCTGGTTTTTTCTTTGCCATTACACAAACTTAATTTTAAGGCCCATTTTTTGCATAGCCAATAATGCTTCTGCATTGCCCTTAGCATCATTAACCGGATTGTGATCATGGCTTGTTCTACGCAGTAATTTCTTCCATTCGCTATTGAGCCTCGCGTCCATTTTCATTCCACAATATAAGTCGCCTATTCTTCTGGCAGAAAAACCAAAAGGATTTTTACCCAGGAAATAATGGAAGTAAAAATTAATATACTGCCAGTCGAAGGCCGGATTATCGCTAATAAATATAGGTTTTCCTACGGAGTTTATCTCAATCCACGATGCAAATGCTTGCATGATTACTTTCGGCTCAGCAAAAGTTTCGTGCTTTTCCCGCGAAATCCCGCTAACAGCCAAAGCTTCAGGTACCCACAGGCCTGAAATTGGCTTAACCTGGCCATAGAATGTTTTTGATAGCGTTGGCTCTACAACCACCGCCCCAAAACATACCATTGAATACTTGCTCGGTATTTCGCCATCGGCTTCTACGTCTACTACAATATAGCTCATATATCTTTAAAGGTTGCTGGTTGGTCAATAAACCATGGTTCAGATATTTTCGTAACTTTTCTTTTTCGCGTATTTTTTTTCAGATAATGCTCAAGAACCTCGCGCTCCCGGAGGGTTGGATTATTGAAAACGACATGCCCGAACTTAGGGTGCGGTACCGTAATGCTATCAGAGTTTTTTGCCATTTTATCGGATTAATAATATAAACACAAATATAATTAACCACCACCTTGGGCGTACGAACAACACCATAAATAGTAGTAGCAAAGAAAGCGAGTCCAGGTGTTTCATTTTTTTAGTGTTTCGTAAAACCTTTGTTTTGGTAATGTATCCTTTAGTTTAATTGGTGGGTGAAGCTTCAATTTCCAGGTTATAAAAATACCAGCACAAATACAACAAGGACCCATAATAACCGGGTGAAGCAACCATGCGGTGTGTGGGTGCTCATACAAATATAGCCCAGACATGTATATAAGGGGCAATAGGAATAAAGTATATCCAAAGTTGATTAGTAATCGGCAGATACGGTATAACCGGTTGTTGGCCTCAATTCTGTTCCAATTAATAGAAGAAACAACGTTTTGTATTTTATTCCAGCCCAGGGACTCATTTGTGTTACTCATTATTCCGGATTTTTACCGTGATTGAATGTAGAGTCCATTTCGAACTCCATTTCAAAATCCGCTTCCATTGGAAGTGCCGCAATGGTGCTAAATTTAAAATCCATATAGCCGTCAGGAATTCCGGTTATCTTAAATACAATAGCTAATGCCAGCTGGCCTGGGCCGGACCCACCATAACCCCATGCGAATTCTGCGGAATGATTATGAATCTTCTGGCTGGGCATAATGTCTAATAACTTGCCATCTAACCATACCTCCCTGGTGGACCATTTGCCCTTTAAAGTATGTTTATCCATGTTCTGCTATTTTTAATACGAATGAAATAATTAGCATCATAAGGCCAGATGATAACAACGCCTTTACAATTTTGGGGTTATTGTAAATCGTGGAAAATATTATTACTCCTACCATACTGGCAAGTGCAGTTAGTGCTGAAATTAGCGATATCATGTGTATCATAAGTTTTTTTTAAAGAAGCGATGGCTCATTAGAACCACCGCTGTTTGCTGACACTAATATTTCTTTTGCTGAATAATCTGCCAAAAACACCTGATATTTTTTGCCTGATATTCCAGAAAATACCTTATACTTAAATCCATTCTGGGCGATCAGCTTCTCCTTTCCAAGTTGGCCGGAGGCCTCTGTCTTTTCGCAATCTTCAAATCTGAAATCTGACGTTTCCATCATTGCAAGGTGCGGGCATTTTACAATTGCGTACATAAACTGTTTTGTATTTCAAAATCAATTTCCGATTCATTAAACTTAAGGGTAAAGAAATGCTGGCCTACGAGTAAAAAATCAGCAACAAAACTGCCATCTGATTTCATTCCTAAGTGACCTACAACCTCATTGTCCTTACTGAGCATCCATGTATATACGATATCTTTGGCCTCTTCCTTTAGCGGCTCCTGAGAAATCGCGGTAAAATTATTTCCCTGAATGGAGATTGTAATTGTTTCGGGCTTTTCATCGTCATTGTTTCTAATCCATCCGCAGCAATCAAATTTCTGCCCATTAACCGGGTCCAATTTAGTAATCTGCTTACTCTGTGCTAACAGAGTGCAAATATTGTATGCCTTCTGAGTTGAAATCTCAAACTTATCAGCAATCTGCTTAGTGCTTTTTTCCTCCAGATTTTCACGATGAGTATTCTGGTTGATATAGAGCAGTATTTTTACGCTTAATTCCATGTTTTACAGTTTAATTTTTAAGGCAACCAGGTTGGTATTCAAAAACTGTTCACCCAGCTTAAATTCCTTTTTAAAGTGGTCAATCCTTGCTTGCAGGTTTACCGTGGGATATTGGTCCAAATTAGCCTTCATCTTAACCTCTTTATAGGTTTTTCCACCGGGTATTCCCCACATGATATGGTTTAACATTTTTCTCTCTAACTTTTTTTTGAAGTTTTCGCGTTGGATAATGTTAAATGCATTATCGACCAGTTCGTCAAGTGTGAGTTTTACCATTAAAGGCTTATCGTCTCTGAATATCGGTTCACCACCAATTACCATTGGCGTTTCTGGTTGAGCCTCACAATAGGCCTTAACCTCGTCAAATTTTTCCTCATTGAAAACATCATAGTCTGGCTCTCCGCCGCTGGCATCGTCCATAATAAAGGCGGTCTTAATTCCGTCAACATAGATTGTGGCGTTTAATCCATATCCCTCGCGACCAATAAAGGTCTTTACATTTTTCAATGTTATTACTGGGGCGGCTGTTGGAACTGGTTTGGTTTGTGTACTCATGGCAAATAGTTGTTTTGGTTAGCGACAGCAAATGTAGTTGGTTGTTTTGAAACAACCAAATTTATTACAAACTATTTATAGGAAAAGGTTTACCCGGATTATTCATATGATGAATAACAACGTCACGTTGGAAGGTTAGCATTTCTATCTCACCGGGAATACGGTCTTTTTTAGCCCTACGTTTAGCTCTGCCAATTTCTTCTTTAAGTTCGACCAATCTATTACCAAGGACTTCTTTATCGTATCCTTTCGCTTCCGGTTCAACACATAAAAAAAATGATGCTGGTAATATGTTCGCACGATTATTGCGACCTTCTATTTGTTCTTGAACTGGTGACCAATCCAAATCTCCCAATGTTTTTGGAGCATTTAAAAAGTCTAAATATTGCTGCTCCGTAGCAGGTAAGTATCGGCTCCATTCATATACATCCTGGCCGTCTAAATGCAAATCTATAATAGTGCCGTCTGCAGTTGTCCGCCATTCCGTTTTATATACCGAATAATTATCTTTGACGTATAGTGGTAAATCTTCTGGCAATCTATCCTCCCACCATTGGAGTAGTCTGAAAATATGTGGGTATCGTGATAAAAGATTAGACTTCCATACTTCCGGTTCAAAACAATCCTCATCATAAATATTGCCAACCTTAAAAGGACAATTCGGATAATCGGCTATCACTTTATACCTCGGCTTTAATAGGTCTTCTGTTTTCATACGTCTTTATTTAGGGTAGATTGAAATTTCCTTGACACCTTTTTGTTCTGGGTCGGTCCATGCAACCGCAATCAAAACCTTTATATCATCAACAGTTATAACAGAGCCTTTTTGCGCCTGGCTATAACAAACATTCACAGTATCTTGGCCAATTGCTTTAGCCACACTGGCTATATTTAAAAGACAGCGTGGTTTATGCCGAATTTTTTGGATGGTCCAGTATGTATTAGGATCAACATCTTTATGGCTAATGTTTTTACTTTTTCCTGTGCCTTCGCATTCATGGCAGTCGTGATAGTGGCCACAGGTGCATTTATGTTTTTGGCTCCCTTCACAGGCCCCACATACCTCATAAATATCGACTACCGGTATTTGTTTGTATTGCTCTATAAGGTCTGAGGCGCTTAAGCTAAAAAGAACGATATTTTTATCATAGACTGGGAAAACCGCTTCGCAGTCCGGAAACTTTTCGTGGGGCTCAAACTCTTTTGAAAAATATTTTTGAGGCGCAACTATTATTTGTTGACCGTCTGCTGCATAAACATTACCATTTATGGATGCCGGTTGAGTAAGTGCAGGCCGGTGACCATCACTCCAGCAAAATCTACGTATTATATTGTCCAATGTATCTGCCATTATCCTACCATTTTTTGTCCGGTTAATAAATACTTTTCGAATTCACTTGCTAAGTAAGGGCCATAACACTCCGCGAGTGACCTGGCGGTTTTTACCTCGACTGAATTACCGATAAATTTCTTCCGGTCGGTTTGGCTACCTTTTAACAAATATCCTGGGGGAAACCCTTGGATGGCCAAAAGCTCAGGAATCAAAAGCATACGCATGCGTATATCCTTTATGCCAAATACCGCCATAAACAATTTAAGCTCTCTTATTTCCTCGCAATCGCTTTCATATACTGCTATGCCATGATATGCCTTGCCGGGCTCGTATTCGACCTGTACAAGGTGTAGGGGGGCTTTGTCTTGACTGGCTACAATAACAGGGGACGGCTGTTCAATATCATGGCTGTTTCCAAACCAACTTGGATTCACAACATCATGTTTACGGCTGGCTAACTGGGTTGGCGCTGGGTCCTTTACCGACCTACCTATATTATCATAGCTGGTACCCATAATCCAACTTTCGGGGGAAATGATGTTCACCTTTGGATAAGTCATTAAAGCCCCAACGGCTGTATCAATAGAGCCAGAGTGCCCGCCGCCGCCGCCGAACTGCCTGAATATAAATGGTAGCACCTGGACAAGCTCTTGATTTCCGCCAGTAGCAGTAACGGTTCGAGCAGGACTGTCAACAGACGCGACCTTTCCTGCAGGATTACCCGAATTCCTTTGCTGAATAAAAGATGATAGAGCAAACTTTTCTTTCAGCGTAATTGTAGGGAGGGGTTCATCTATGTTACGCGCATCACAGTTATTATTAAACTGTACGATAAAAGGCAGTACCTCAGCAACTACAAGCGAGTGATGGTCAATCGTGGTAATTGCGCCGGCAGTGGTATCTAAGCTACTACTTTTGCTGGCCGGGTGTCCGGAAAAATGCTTGGTTAAAAATCTCATGTTAGTAAAGGCATACCGGTTTTGAGTATCAAGGGTCCGACTTGGTTCATCAACTGAATGTACTCGGGTACCCTTTTCATCCCCACCACCATGGAAATTTTGAATGAAAGGGAAGTCTTCTACGTCCGAGGCCTCTTTATCCGTAATTTCATCGCCATTTAGAATACGCATGTATTCATCAAGACGTTCCTGGTATTTCTCGCGGCCACCGGCAATAAACTTAATACCCCCCTCGTTAATCCGCTTATAGGTCATTGGGCTATTTATCCTGTCTGGCACAAAAACACTGTCGCCCTTGTCTTCAAAGTTTAACACCTCGCGCACCGGCTTGTATGGCTGTAATTGCTTGCCATAAAGTCTCAAATACTTTGCGGGGTCTTTAGCGTGGGTTGGTACTGGCCAAATAATCGGCATGCCGTTCCTGGCAGCTTGCCCATAGTATCTTTTACGGGTTGTATATGCTCCAAGGTCCGCACTGTTAATATCCTTATCATCATAGGTAAAGCCAAGTTCTTTTAAGTGCTCAACCCATGCATTAAAGTATTCTGCTTTGCGTTCCGGGATAGGTACCATCCATGGAGTAATGCCTTCTTTCTTTTCTTTTTTGAAGCCAAATCCCTTTATGTTGAACCAGTTCTTTTTGTATCTATCATTGCTGTATATGCGGCCATGCTCAGGATGCTGCATTCTGTGTGGCCATTTCTTAATGTCAATATCCTTTAGACTAATTCTTTTTTGATGTAAAGGCCCCCAGGTTCTAAACTCTGAAACGTTTTCGACCTGCAACATATCCGGTCTTATCGCCTCATCGTACCGGTATAATTCCTCTGCCAGGCTACGGCTATCTGGACTTCTACTGTCACCGCCCTTCGCACGCGAAAAGTGTACACATTCACAAGAGGCCCAAAGGATTATTTTGATGTATGGTATTTCTCTTCGAATGTCTGCAACAAGCTTTGCAATGGGAATCAAATTTACCTCCCGAACATCTTCAATTAAGTGCAACGTTTCCGGGTGGTTGGCCTGATGACTTGCAATGGCCATACGATCATGATTGATGCCTAATATTACACTAACAAACTTTTTGAAGTTAAACTCAGATTGAGCAACACCGGTGGTCGTTCCACCACTTCCGCAAAAAAGATCAATATAAGCAACGAGAGAACCAGAGTCAAGGAGATTCTTTATAATTCGCTTAGTTTCATATTCCCAGTTAATATCAAAAATCTGAAAGAGAAGTTGTTTTCCCTTCTTGGGTTGCTTTTTAATTAAAACCATCTATACTTTTATTTTTTATTTACTAATACGTGCCTTCTGGTAGCTCTGCTTTTTTATCTCCCTTTTTTCTTCTCTCCTGAGTTATATCGGTTCCCTCTATTTTTCCCGTAAGGGTCAATTCATAATGATGATTAGCGCATACTCTACCTTGACTAACGGATATGACTCTCGGTATAGATGGCCATAATCATTTAAAAGTGCTTCCAGCTTTCCTAAAAAAAAAGCGCGGTCGCTGGTTATATCCTTAAGGCCATCGAGTTCATCCTCTTCGTATCGGATACGATTATTCATTATGCCCTTGAGTTCCTGCAGGTCTTTATCCATTTGCTGCATTTTTTCTTTCAATGGCTTTCCAAATTCTGGTGCGTTATTTTTCATATTTTTATAATTATGGTTCATTTACACTAAAACCATACCGTTGTTGAACAAGGGCACCAATAGAACGTGTATAACAGGCTGCTTCATATATTATGAGCAAGTTATTAGCCCAATTATTAGTAGGTAAGCCCAATTGATTCCAATAGTATGAATACTTTCTGGTTGGTCCGGCAGCATCAAACTGAGAAGCAAGCCATGGAGAAATAACCCAAAAAGTATCGGCTGGAGCTACACCCCGGCCCGTCACGCCGGCAGTAGACGGATATTCCAAACCGATAACGCAGGGCGTTGCCAGATCACCGATGCCGGAGTTTTTATCACCAAAGATTATAGAATGTCTTTTTACTACCCGGTAAGCCTGATTCGAATCCATTAGTAAAACCTTTGCCGTATCCAATGACAAGGCTTTTCCTGTTAATGAATCACACCAGACTCCATTTATTGTTGCATCAAGTATGTAGTTAATCTTACCGGTAGAATCAGCCAGACCAAGAAATACGTGCGATACCTCGCATGATGTATTTGTCAAAAACGTTGAAGAATTTGAATTAAGTTCAACGCCTGTTCCCCACCAAGGAAAATATTCCGTGATAATCATGTCAAGATAGCGGGTAATGTTGCCGCAATCTCCAGCCAGGTTACCGGTTTCCAACAAATCTGCCAAGCTATCAATATTAGAAGATGATACTTGCGTGTGCTGGCTATAAGTATATTTTGTATATACGTAATCAACAACAACTTTGATAGAGTCCAACGTAGTTGGTACCACTCTTCTTGACGGATTAGAATGGTTACCTATTTCGGTTATCACATTTGTCAGGTTATCTGATAAGCTCATTTCCATAAAGCCAGCGCCAATGATATTTTTTACATGCACATTGGCATACTCTGGCATGTCAGGCAGAGTGCTCACTCCAGTATATAGCTGGTAGTCGTGCTCGGTTAGGTATGCATTCAGCGTATCTACATTTAACCCGGTAGGGCAGCTGCTTTGTTCTATCATTTGAATAAAGGCCGTGGTCCATGCAGAATCATGTGTACATGCATCTACGTGTTGAGCGGGCGAAGTATTTATGTTGGGCGTGAAAACGAAATAAATACCCATGGGAGATATCGCACTGAGCAAACAAGGCTGGCTAAGCTCATTGACGATTCTTGTGCCCTCGGCGGGTAGTTCGCTATACGCTCTTAAAATATCACATCCCCGCATCTCTTTAGCGGTGTACTGGGCTCTTGAAAAGAACATACCAAAAAGGTATAAGGCGGTCAGGATTTCTTTTTTCATGATTATTGGTTTAATGAGCGGTTCTTAAATCTTCTGTTGGGGAAAGGGAGCCAGCTTTTCCATTCGCTTGACAAATATTATCGGCCAGCTTATAGCTGCTACACCCGCCTTTAGAAACAACACCGGTTGGACTATCGCTATCTTTATGATAGATAATGCAATACGATTGTTTATCGCGGGCGTATGCAAAGTTGGGATTAACAATAGCTTCTATGGCATTGTTATAGTCTATCAGAGCTTTTTTCTGGGCCTTTTCTTTGTCCTGGTAATTAGGCTCAATAGTAGGTATTGCAATATATTCTTTACGAGCCTCGGTTATGTTCATTTCAATCCGGCTACCAGTTTCAAATTCAAATACACAGAAAAAAAAGTATTCACGGCTATTTACCGGTGGCTTTACGTGGCTATTGCAACCGCTATATAATTTGGTTACGGTTGTTTTTGTAATCTTCATTGCATATGCTGCATGCTCAGGAAGTTTGTCGCGAAATAGAACTGGGGCTGTTGTCATAAAACTTGTTTTGGTTAGCGGTAGCAAATTTAACTGGTTGTTTTGAAACAACCAAATAATTCTATAAGTTTATTTCAACTTTATTTCACTGCTTTATTTGTTTGGTTGTTTCAAAACAACTATATTTGCTGCGTAAAAAGAAAGTTTTTATGCCACTATTCAAAAAGATTTCCATTCCTGTCAAAGGTATCAAAACAGGCTTTTCCGTTAACATCACCGGCGAAGGTCTTTTTTATTGTAATCCAAATGCAACAATGGCGGCAGCTCTGGGCATTGAAAGATTTGAGGGCAAGTCGTTTTCTGAGGTGGAGTCCGCAATCTACGCGGGAGTGTATAAATATAACCTGCTCAATACCGAACATAAATATTTCCTTCTTTATCGCATGCATCTTTCTTCTGCAGTTAAAAATGGAATGCCGGATACTTTAATGACTCCAGATATGTGGCAAAAAACTAACGGTACCGGTAACCAGATTTTCTATGGTGATGACCTTGGGTTAATTATTGAGTGGTTTGGCCTGGTTGAATCCTCGCTTGGAGAAACGGTTGTAAAAAAGAAGTGCAGGTTAGCCACTGAGGATGATTTAGAATTTGTAAATCAGTACGGCGACCTGTATATAAATGACCTCCACAAGGTATATCAAGGGGGTATTTTCTTTGCACATGACGAATGGTATGACTTCCAAGGCGGAGAAAAGTTTTTCAAAATTCCTTTGACAGAAGAAACTCATACGTTCTTTACCGGCTTTCAATCAAGCCTTATTAATATGCTTACCAAGATGCTCGGATTCTTATCCCAGGAGCCCGTTAAATTAATGGAAGGCATAAGGAATACGCCAATGGCTTTAGGTTTAAATTCTCCTATAAATAGATAGCATGAAAACGAAATACAAATATTCATTTAACTTTTTCGGGCAGGATTTAACCCTGGCCGTTGGCGAATCATTCACTGATATAACAGATGGGCAAGTCGTGAGGGTAAAACGATTCCGAAGGGCTACCGAAATTATGGACCATTTGGTAGTTCAGGTTATCGGCCATGGTCCTGAAGTTGTTTTGGAGTGCGGACAAAGAATACCTGGCGGCAAGCTTCGGGAAGACTTTAAAAGAATTGAATTAAAAACACCGGTAATCGTATCCAAAATTAATTATGAATCAAATGGACAAAAGCTAACCTATCTTAAGTTTTTGGCTACTGATGGACATGCAACAATTTTAAGCTCCGTAACCTGCGATACTGAAAAAGTTCAGGAAACCGTGCAAGTTCAATGCGAATATCATAAATACGTTGTTGTATAATGGAAAAAAAGCGGTAGTGTATCAGTTTGAATTTTGTGATTTAACATTTTAACATATAACCTCAAAAAGGCTTCTTAACTTTGCATCATGGCAAAAATAATAATTAAAAACGCTCCGAAGGACGCGAATCAGTTAGGGA
>Ga0316217_10000174_pt1 | contig 97250 bp, 74 predicted proteins | sample 1anoAmetaG_FD_203633 | JGI IMG/M metagenome (GOLD analysis project Ga0316217, IMG submission 203633) | Freshwater microbial communities from Trout Bog Lake, Wisconsin, USA - 1anoA | ecosystem: Environmental > Aquatic > Freshwater > Lake > Hypolimnion/Profundal zone | place: USA: Wisconsin...
TGAGACGAAGCCACGTACATCAAGGACCGCCAGGATATTTACGAATGGATTCCCCCGCTCGACGGCGAGTTTGCCGGGGCTTTCCACCCCGAATCCTGGTGGCACTCCCAGGCGTTCTCCTTCTATGCTGCCAATGTCATCCGCAAATATGGCCCCGCCAGTACCAAGGACCAGCAGATCGCCCGGCTGATCGACCGCGTGCGTGCGGCGGGCTTCAATGCGGTCGGCGCGTTCAGCGGGGTGAGCCCGGCCATGGTTGAAAAACATATCCCGCGCATGGCGATGATCGGCTTCGGTCCCGACCTGCCGGGCCTGCGCGGTATCGCCGATCCCTTCGACGATGTGGCCTGCCGCAAGACCGAGGAGAACTGGTCCCGGAGTTTGCCCAGGGATGCCGCCGACCCGTTGATCGTCGGCTATTTCTTCGCCAATGAGCAGGCCTTCGAGGATATCCCGCGCGGCGTGCCGCAGTTGTCCGGCAAGTACGCCGCCAAGCGCCAACTGGTGGCGCTGCTCCAGAAGAAATATCCCACCATTGCCGCGTTCAACGGCGCCTGGGGCCTCCAGGCCGCCGACTTCGCCGCCCTCCAGGACAAGGGCCTGCCCGTGGCCACCAAGGCCGCCTTTGCCGACATGCAGGCCTACACCGAGCGGTTTCTGGACGCGTACTTCCGCTTCCTCACCGCGACGTTCCGAAAGTATGACCCGAACCACCTCATGATTTCCAACCGCTGGCAGCCCGGCACCGCCAACAACGAGACTCTCTGCCGGGTCGCGGGCAAATACATGGACGTCATCAGCATCAACTATTACACCTGGGGCGTCGACCACAGTTTTGTCGAACGCCTGTATAAATGGACGGGTGGCAAACCGCAGATGTGGAGCGAATTTTTCTACTCCAGCGGGGCCCAGAGCAATGCCGCCTCCTATAACCTCGACCTGGCAACGCAGAAACTCCGCGGCGAAGCCTATCGCAACTATGTCGAACAGGCCGCCAGCACGGGTTTTGTCGTTGGTATCGAGTGGTTCAGCCTCATCGACCAGGCGGTCACCGGGCGCTGGTTCCAGAGGCTCGACGGCGAACGGGCCAACAACGGCCTGTTCAATGCCTGCGACCGGCCCTATGACGCCTGCTTGCGCCAGATGGCCACGTCCCACGCCGCGCTCTATGACGTGCTGCTGGACGGCCGGAAGCCCTTTGCCCTGGACGACCCGCGTTTTGCCGCCGGTGCCGGTAAACTCGTCAAGCAGGTCCAGGCCGGCCGTGTCGCCCCCGGCACGCTTCAGCTCAACGGGCTGGCCGATGGCTGGCCCGGCCGTCCGCCCGAACGCGTCAGCAGCGAACGGCTCGTCATCGGCAAGGATGGCCAGGGCCTCGAAGGGGCCTTTAAACTCGCCTGGGACGCCGCGAACCTCTATGTCCTGATCAATGTCACCGACCCGACGCCGCGCAACAATACCAACCAGGGCGCGGATCTGTGGGCGGGGGATTGCGTGGAACTGTTCCTCGGCAGCGAAAAAATCGACCAGCCCGGAGCCCTCCTGTTTACCGACCGGCACGTCCTGCTGGGCGCCCAGGCGGTGGTGACGCCCACCAGCACCCATGTGGTCAATGCCGCCCAACAGCCGGTTATCCCCATGGTCACCGTGCCCAGCGTCGATGGCAGCGGTTACACCCTCGAGGCGGCCATTCCCTGGAGCGCGCTGGACTTTAAGCCCGCGGAAAACGCGGAACTGCTCTTCGATCTGGCCATTGACGACGCCCCCCCGGGCGGCAGCCGCACCCGCCAGATCATGTGGAACGGCGGAGAGAAGAACAGCAACGACCGCTCGTACTGGGGCCACCTCAAGCTGGTGCCCTGAGCCGCGGGCCGCGGCGCCAACGGATGGCGCATCTTGACAGCGGCCCGCCGGGTCGGCATCATTGCTACATGGAAAAGCAACCTTTATCGCAAGATCCCGCCCTTACAAAAATTGTCGGCGATGGCATTACCTTCGACGACGTGCTGCTGCTGCCGGCGCGCTCCGACTTTATCCCGGCCGATGCCGACGTGCGCACGCGCCTGACGCAGAGCATCGAGCTGAACATCCCGCTGCTCTCGGCGCCCATGGACACGGTGACCGAATCGGCCCTGGCCATTGCGCTGGCGCAGGAGGGCGGCCTGGGGTTCATTCACAAGAACATGCCCATAGCGGTACAGTGCCGCGAGGTCGAGAAGGTCAAACGCTCGGAAAACGGCATCATCTACGACCCGGTGACGTTCGGCCCGGATGCCACCGTGGCGCAGGCGCGGCAGATCATGCGCGAGCAGAACATCAGCGGCATCCCCATCGTGCACAACGACGAGCTGGTGGGCATCTTGACGCGGCGCGACCTGAAGTTTCATGAGGGGGACGAACAGCGCTCCATCAAGGAACTGATGACCAAATCCAACCTGGTGACCGCCCCGCCGAACACGAGCCTGGATGTCGCCGAGCGCCTGCTCAACAGCGCCCGGGTGGAAAAGCTGCTGCTGATCGACGAGCATCGGCGGCTCAAAGGCATGATCACGATGCGCGACATTGAAAAGACGCACCAGTTCCCGCAGGCGTGCAAGGATTCGCGCGGGCGCCTGCGCGTGGGCGCGGCGGTGGGCGTGCGGCAACTCGACCGCGTGGCGGCCCTGATCGAAAAAGGCGTGGACGTGGTGGTGGTGGATACTGCCCACGGCCACTCGGCCAACGTGCTCGAAACCGTCAAGGAAATCAAGCGGAAATTCAATATCCAGGTGGTCGCCGGCAACGTGGCCACCACCGAAGGGGCGCGCGAGCTCATCGCCGCGGGCGCCGATGCCATCAAGGTGGGCATCGGACCCGGGAGCATCTGCACCACGCGCATCATCAGCGGGGTGGGCGTGCCGCAGGTCACGGCCATTTTCAACGCCATTCGCGCGGCGGCGCCGGCCAACGTGCCGGTGATCGCCGACGGCGGCATCCGGCACTCGGGCGATATTACCAAGGCCCTGGCGGCCGGGGCCAATTGCGTGATGATGGGGTCGCTGTTTGCCGGGCTCGATGAAAGCCCGGGGGAACTGGTCATCCGGCGCGGCAAGCGCTTCAAGAGCTACCGCGGCATGGGTTCGATGGGCGCGATGGTCCAGGGTTCGGCCGATCGCTACGGCCAAAGCGGCGTGAAACAAAGCAGCAAGCTGGTGCCCGAGGGCGTCGAGGGGCTGGTGTCGTTCCGCGGGGCGCTGGGTGATTTTGCCTACCAGATGGTCGGCGGCCTGCGCGCCGGCATGGGCTACTGCGGGGCCAGGACCATCGAGGAACTGCGGGCCAACGCCCGTTTCGTGCGCGTGACGCACGCGAGCATGGTCGAAAGCCATCCGCACGACATCACCATCACGCGCGAAAGCCCCAATTATTATTCGGGCGGGAGCGATGCGGATCAGTAATAATGAATGAAAGAGACTTAGCGATGCGTGCCCAGGCCAAAAGATTTGCCGCACCGGTGGCGATGATTGATCGCCTGTCGCTGGAGCAACAGGCAAGCATGGAGGATGTTGTGTCGCGACGAATTATGACAAATACTCGGTCGGCCCCGCGGCAGCACCGGCGCGGGCAATGTAGACCGGTCTCCCCGGAGGATCTCCTGCGGGAGATTTTGGCGTGAGGCGTAGCACCCGTGATCGCCCATTTGGCGGATGGGATCAAGCGGTCGCCAGGCTGCAGGTTGCGGGACAATGTGCGCGACCCCGCGACGGAATTCGTCCAGCATTTCGACGCCCAGCCCCAAGTCTTGTGATTCGTAGTGATCAAAAGCTTGCTCAAGATCCGCTTCGGCTTCCGCGAACATGATCACCGTCATGAACGCGCCTTGTTTTTGAGTCTTTCGATAACTTCATCAACGGGGCGAACACTCGTTTGGCCGCGAAGAAACGCCGCATCGCGGCGGCGTGCCTCGGCCAGCCATGCCGCATCGATTGCTGCGGCATGTTCACCGGTGAGGCTTAATAGTAATTCTTCCGCGAGCGACTCCCGGTCGGAAGGATCCAGTTGCATGGCGGCAGTCTTTACCTGTTCCTTCGTCAACGACATGGGAACCTCTTCGCTTTCCGCATGACAATACCTATACAGTAAAGCGGGAGCAATGCGGCAAGGCATGTGCGGCGCCGCCCCTCAGGAATGCCGCTGGGGAATCTTCCGCGGAAGGTATCCGCAAGCCTTCCCTCACCCGGGCCGTTCCTTAAACGCCTCATCGGCCACCAACATGCCGTGCAAGGCGGCGGGGAAACCGGCATAGACGGCCACCTGCATGATCGTTTCGGTGATCTGTTCGGGCGTGCAGCCCACGTTCAGGGCGCCGTGAATGTGGGCCTTGAGTTCCAGATCCGAGCTGTTGAGGGTGGTCAGGGATGCGATGGTGATAAGCTGGCGGGTCTGGCTGTCGACCTGGGAGCGCGAATAAATGTCGCCGAAGGCAAACTCGATGATGAAGCGCTTGAGGTCGGGGGCGACCTGATCGAGCTTGGCCAGTACCGCGGCGCCGCGGGCGCCGTGAATTTCCTCGAGTTTGGCCAGGCCTCTGGCGTAACGTTCATCCGACATGGCAGCACCTGCGCGTTTGTGGTTAATGCGTTGGATTTCACGGGGCTAGCACGGCAACGACCGTTCCAACGATAGGAGTCAGTCCCTACACCAGTTAAGGACTATGTCAAAAATACCCTTTTCACCGCGGAGCCCGCAGAGGCCGCAGAGACAATACCAGAGATTTCAGGAGTTTCTCTGCGCAATTCTCCGCGGTCTGTGCGCTCTCTGCGGTTTGTGAAATGGTCCTTTAACCAATTAACTACTTATTAACTACCAGCTATTTTGGCTTGCCGGCCAGCAGGGCGTCAACTTCCGCCCGGGTGGGGATGGCACTCTGCCCGCCGGGTTTGGTGCACGCCAGGGCGCCGGCGGCATTGGCGAAGCGCACCGCCTGCGGCAGGCCTTGCCCCTCGGCCAGGGCCACGGCCAGGGCCCCCGTGAACGTGTCGCCGGCCCCCAGCGGATCGGCCACGACCACCTTGAAGCCTGGCACATGCTGGGCGGCCCCGCGCCCGTCGGGCTGGCGCGTCACCAGGACGGCGCCGGCGGGGCCCATTTTGACGATGACCGTCTGCGTGCCGCGGCCCAGGAGCTTTTCACCGGCGCGGCGGGCATCATCGACGGTACGTACCGTGATGCCCGTAAGCAGGTGCGCGGCGTCCTGGTTGGGGCAGAGGATATCGACGTGGAAGAGCGATTCGGGCAGGCCTTCCGGCGGCACGGGGGTGGGGTCCAGGATCGTCAGCGTGCCGGCCTGCTTGGCTAGGGCGATGGCGCAGGCGATGGTTTCAAAGGGAATCTCCAGTTGCAGCGTCAGCACGACGGCCTGTTCGAGCGCGCCGCGGCGCGCCAGCAGGTCCGGAACGCTCAGGCGCGCGTTGGCGCCGGCGGCCACCACGGTGGCGTGGGCGCCGTGGCGATCGACGGTGATGAGGGCCAGGCCGCTGGGGACGTTCCTGGTAGTTAATACATTAGAGATATCAACACGATATGGCGCTAGTCCCTGGAGCAGCCGCTGGCCGAAGAAGTCATCGCCGATGCGCCCGACCAGGCGGCAGGGCCGGCCGGGGCGGGCGCCCAGGCGCCCGGCGGCGGCGGCCTGGTTGGCGGCCTTGCCGCCGGGAATTTCCTGCACCGCGCGGCCCAGCACCGTCTGGCCCGGCAGGGGAATCATTTCCGCCTTGATCAGCAGGTCCATGTGCAGGGCGCCGACGACCGCGACCCCGGCACGCGCCGGGCGGGCGGGGGCCACGCGGCGGCCCGGCTGGGCGGCCCGGGCGGGAACAGGACGACTTTTGGCCATGCGGGGCTCCGAGTATACATCATATGATCACGACGTCATGACATGTATACAGTACAACATCATGCACCAGGCCGGGCCGGTGGTGTGGTTCCCAGTGTATACGCCCGGCCCGTGGTCTGCACCCGCCGCGGGGCGGGTTTTATTTCGCGCGGGCGGCCGGATCTTCAAACTTCTCGACAATGCGGTCGAACTCGTCGAGCGAAAAATACTGGACGATGATCTTGCCGGTGTTCTTCTTCTTGGACGGGAAGATCCGGACCTTGGTGCCGATGCGCCGGGAGAGATCCTGTTCGAGTTCCAGGATGTGCGGGCTCTTGGCGACCAGGGTTCGGGTGTGGCCGACGACGGCTGTGGTTTGCACCTCGGCCGTGGGCGTTTGGGTGACCAGTTCTTCAAGTTTGCGAACACTGAGCCCATCGGCGGCAGTGCGGTTAGCCAGAGCATCCTGACGGGCCGGATCGGTGATGCCCGCGAGAACCTTGGCGTGACCAGCCGAGAGAATTCCGCGGGCTACAAGATCTTGGATTCCAGAGTTTAAGTCTAGTATTCGCAAGAAGTTAGTGATTACGGTGCGATCCTCTCCCAAACGTTCAGCGGCCTGCGATTGGGTAAGTTTGAACCGTTCGATGTAACTGCGGTAGGCACGGGCGCGCTCGACTGGGTTGAGGTCGGTGCGTTGAATGTTCTCGATCAATGCCCATTCGGTTTGTTGTTCATCGGTGCTGTCATTACGCACGATCGCGGGGATTAGGTCCAAGCCGGCTTTTTTGGCGGCTTCGGTGCGGCGGTGGCCGGCGATCACCTGGTAGCGTTCGCCAACTTGGCGGACGATGATGGGCTGGAGAATGCCATTGGCCTTGACGGAGGCAATCATATCCGCCAGGGCGAGCGGGTCGATATTCTCTCGCGGTTGAAACGGATTGGGATCGAGATGGGTCAAGGGGATGTGCATGAGGCCATGGGGGTGGGTTTTCGCCACGGGCTGCGGATCATGGGTTTCGACATGGATGATCTGGGGGGCAGATATCAGGGACTTGAGGCCGCGGCCAAGGCGGGGACGATCCTTCACACTCATCGTGAGACTCCATTCATGAGTAATGTTCTACGTGGAACGCTTGTACTACAGCAGAATGGAATTGTCAATTGGAAAATAGTTCCACGTGGAACATCAGCCGGTCAGCCAGACGCGGGCCAATTCGCCCACGCTCTTCCAACCGAGGCGCTCATACATGGTAGCGGCGGGCAGGTTCTGCCGGTCAACCTGAAGGGTGGGAATCTTGCCCATGGAGCGAACCCGCCCCGCCAAGTCGCAGACCAATTCGCGACCAAAGCCACGTTTCCGGAACTCTGGGAATGTATATACCCCCCCAATTTCCACCAGGCGATTGAGTTCCAGATCGAACTTGGCAATAGCAACGATCTGCTGCTCGGATTCCAGGACAAATACCTTCTGGGCCGTGACCCAGGAGTCAAAATCGGCATCAAACAGGATGCCGCGTTCATCCTTATATAGCTTCCGCCACCGGTTCAAGACCGGTACATCGGCATCGCGGGCCGTGCGAACATGGCCGGATCGATCGGCCGGGGCGTCTGCCGGAAGTTGCAGGACGGTATTGACCATCTGCCGGGCCGGTGTTTTCTTATGGACCAGCGGCAGCAGGTGGGGGATCATGGCCATAAGCCCCTCGGTGGCACCGGTTAAGAAATCAATCGCGACCCGACCGCCGTTACTGGAAGCTGGCGGATCAATTTGCGGCCGAATGGTCGGATCGGCAATGGCCCCGTCCTCGACGGCCACCCCAACCTCCACCGGCCATTCCACCGGCGCCGGCCGCAATGGCGCCCCCGCCACGGCTATGTAACGGGCAAATTCCGCCGCACAAAGCGGATTCAAAGCCAGCACATCGGCCCGATGAGCCTTGGGCACGTAGAGCATGGCGCCCTGGAGGCCGGCGTTCTGTGGTATAGACTTAGTTACGTCTAGACATATTGAAGTCTTGACTACTTCGGCCGGCGCCGCCACCACCAGGTGCAGGGCCTCGCGCTGCAACGGGGGGGTCTGCCCGAGGCGCTCCCAGAAATGCGCGATCAGGTCCATGACGCCACCGCCGCACTGATACAGAAACTGTACCGCGGTTTCGGGTTTATCCACCGGCAGACGGAAAAGTTCCACGCTTCCGGGAGGCTGGGCCGAGGTTTGCGTCAACGCGCTTGCGACTCCGGTGCGCTGCGGCGCACGCGCCCGGATCACAGCCGCCGCGTCTACACCGCGGCCCGTCCCTGATCCGAACCCCAGCATTGTATCACGCGCGCCCCGCGGGCCAAGGGGGCGCCGCCAAAAATTACGCGGCCGCCTAGCGCCCCGGCCGCGGCAGCAGCAGGCACGACGCCTGGGCGCCGGAACAATAAATATGGTTGGTCTGGCGCACCGGCGGGCCGGCATCCGTACCCCAGTTCCCCGTACCGGGGTTAATGTCGAAACGGGGGTAGTTGCTGGAGGTCACCGTGGCACGCAGGCGATGGCCCTGGTTAAAGATAATGCTGGTCGACCAGCAATCCACGCAAACTTCCTCGATTTTACCGGGCGTCAACCGCTCCGGCTGCGCGAAGGACTTGCGGTAACGCAGGCGCAGCATCCCTTCGGCGATCAGATAGCTCTGCCCGTCGGGATACACATCGCACAGGCGCACCGACACGTCCGTATCGGCGGCGGAGGAGGCAATGAAGACTTTAGCCCGCACCCGCCCGGTCACTTCCAGCGGGGCCGCGAGGGGCGCCGTGGTGAACAAAACCACATCTTTCCGACTTTCGATGCAGTTTTGATTCATCGGCCCCCGTGCTATCGTCAGGTTGTTGCCGCCGATCGTCGGGCAGGGATGGGCCGGATCGAAGGTGTATTCCACCGCCGCGGGGCGGTCCGCGCCGGGCTTTTCCGGGCTCAGGGTTCCCGCGGCCGAAAAATAGAAGGGCGTGGGCGTGGCGGGAATGGGCCAATCGTCCGCCTGCCGCCACACATTGCCCGGCGCGCCGGCCGTGCGCGTGTCGCCCATGACGTAATAGGTGACGGCCGGCTCCTTCTCCACGCCGTTATCCACCCCCTGGAGATAGTGCTCCAACCAGCGACCGGAATCGTATGGTGCCGGGGCCTGGCTGCCCGGGAAACGCAATTCGCCCACGGGCATGTGGCCCAAGGCATGCACCCACGGGCCCATGATCAGCTTCTGCGTCCCGCGCGAGCCGGCGGCTCCCTGGTGCTGCCGGCCCACAAATTCATCCAGCGTCCCCTGCGCGAACATGTCGAACCAGCCGCCGCAATGCACCGCCGGCACATTCATGACCGCAAACTTCAAACCGGTGTCGAACTGCCGCCAATAGTCATCATAGGATGCATGGGCGTGCATGAGATCCAGGGCGCCCGGATCGAACTTATTCTGCGTCAGCCAGTTGTCCAGGTCCGCCTTGCGAAACGCGCCGCCGATATACGCGGCATCCGTATACATGTTCGCCGCCGCCACCGACAGATACTGTGCCGTTAGCCCCTCCGGCGCGGCGCCGGCCAGCAGGTTCTGCGTAATACCGCCCGCCGAGCCGCCAATGGTCGCGATCCTGCCGTTGCACCACGGCTGCCGGCGCAGCCACGCCAGCGTGTCCACCCCGTCCTGGTGCTGGCTCCAGCCGCAACCGATGAACGGCAGATTCTCACCCTCGGAATCAAAGCGCCCGCGCATGCTCTGTACCACGAACACCATGCCGGCGCGGTTGAAACCTTCCGCATTCCCCCGATTTCCCCGCGCGTAAGGGGTCCGCGCCAGGATCACTGGAAACGGTCCGGTGCCTTGGGGCAGATACACATCGGTGGCCAGTTTGACCCCATCGCGCATGGCCACGTGCTGCGTCGGCATTGCCGCGGCGGCAGACTGCCCAAAGGCGGCGACCTGTTGCTCCCACCGCATGGCGCTGACCGACCCATCCGGCGCGGCCGCCGCCTTGAACAGCGCGGCGACCTGCTGGGCCCAGCCGGCGCCATACCGGGTCCGCACATCGGCCACGGCCGCCGCCTGCTCGGAGAGCTCCAGCACGTGGTTCCGATTCGCATCAAACTGCCCAAAGAGCGCCCGCAACTTGGCGTTGACGTTTTCGTCGGCGCGCGCGGCCCGCGGCAGCACCAGGAATCCCAGCACGGCGACCAGCGCCAGCAACAGTACCGGCAGAGCAACAATTTTGGCCTTTTTCACGGCTACTCCTGTTCCCGATCGCCTGCAAGGTTCCAATACCAGGCAGCGCCCGGGAAGGTCCTATCTCTTTTCGCCGCCGCTCGCCAGGAACGCCTGCACCGCCTGGCGCGGCGAATCGACCGGCGGCACCCGGGCGATCGTCACGTACTGCCAATACCCCAGGTCGTTCTTGTAGCCCCACGCATAACATTGCCGCGCCGCGGGATGCCGCGCCAGGTCGAAAACCTCCACCTTGCCATCCCACAGGGTCTGCCCGTTGGCTTCTTCCTTGACCGCGACGCTTTGCGCATAGCGCGATGCGCAACCCTGGACCTGCTGGATCGTCTCGCGCAACGATTGAATGTATTTTTCGTTCATGCCACGGCCTCCGCCAAACCTGCCGCGGGGCGCGAAATAGCGCCCGCCGACAGCCCTGGACCCTGTCATTCTAAGCGCCGTGTGCCGTATTCCATAATACGCAGCGGCACCGCGTTGTCGCCCCGGGCGCTAACCTATGGTAAAAATACAGGTCAACCCATCGGCCGTCCGAGCGGAAAGACGCATCCTTTCATTGAGGTGAACGCCAGATGATGTATAGCAAACAACTCCCGATCGTTTTGTTCCTTGGAGTCATGGTCAGTCTGGCGGCCGCCGCCGGGCCCGATCCCCTGCAACTGCAATTTCACCGCATGGCGGTGCGGCGGTATCTGTTGAGTAACAATGTGCCACTAAGTGAGATGGCGCCGGCCGAGATCGTGGCCCAACCGTCGATGCACCCGGCCTTTGTCCCGGGCACGGGTGCCACGCCGGACAAAGCCGCCAATCCCGCACTGGTCAATGGCACGCTGGTGCTCTCCGGTGCCGATACGGCGTTGTATGTCGGCGGCATCAATCCGTATGCCACGTATGAACTGGATGTGCGCGCCCTGGAAGGGCCCGCCGAGGTGGCGGTGGACCTGGCAACCTTGGGCCTGGCGCAGCGCGTGCAGGTGGCCGCGGGTCCCAAGGGCGTGGTCCTGCGCCTGGTGAAGAATGGGACCGTCGAGCGGCAGCAGATCTTTGCCGACCAGGCGCCAGCCGCGCCGTATGTGCTGCGCGTCCAGCTTTCGGGCATCCAGCTTGCCGCGTTCTATACCAAGGATGGCCAGACCCGCTATCTGGGCCATACCAACGTCAAAGAAAACTTCAAGGCCTTCGCCGACTTCCGCGACCGCAAATTTGCCGCCGGCTGCACATATAATGTTGCAGCGCAACTGCCGGCCGGGGCCACCGTCACGCTGGGCGGGGCGCGTTCCTACCTCTCGGCCGGGGTGGGCCAGGCGGATATCCGCATGATCACCCACAAGGATGGCGCGCCCTTCTGGGAGCACAACCGCCTGTGGTTTACCTTCAGCGCCCGCGGGTTGGGGATCGAGCAATCCGCCCAGGGCGTCATGAGCCTGGATCCCTCCGTATGCGATCTGAAATTTGAGGGCATGATAGTTTACGATCATGGCGATGGGTTGCTGCGGAACGATTACTCTTCGCATATTTTCTATGACGACGACGCGCACGAGTGGCACGCGATCGCCTGCGATTTTGGCGGCGTCGCCGGACGCGAAGGCCGCGGGGGCAGTTCCCTGGTCGTGGCCCGGTCCACCCACGATCCGCGCCGCGGCTTTTCGGTCATGGGCCAGGCCCGCCAGTTGGAGGGCATCGACCAGGCGCATGAAGATCCGTGCCTGATCTACGACACCGCGGCCAAGAAGTGGCGCCTGGCCACCTGTACGCTCCTGGGCATGCACACCTGCCTGTTCGAAGCGGATAAATGGGATGGCCCGTTCACCCGGATCGCCGGCCCGACACCGCAGAATTCCACCGGCGTGCTGATCCAGAAGATCGGCAGCCAGCGCTATGTTTTCAGCGGCAACAGCGCCGGGCCGATGCTGATCTACTCGTATCCCGACCTCAGGTACCTCGGCGATATGAAAATCGATCTTCCGGCCCACTGGCCAAAGGCTCCGGGCCGCGGCTGGCCCAACGTGTTCCCCTTGCCGCCGGGATTCCCGGCCCGCTACATGGCCCTGATGATGGATCGGCCCAATTTCCCCGAGGTCAAAGGCCCCAACTGGAGCTACGGCGCGCTGTATCTGTTTTCGGCGTATACGGACGACATCAGCAATGCGCCGTATGAATTTTCGAATTGGGAAGTCTCTACAACCCCAGCGGAGAAATAGTGATGATGATCAAATGTCGCGGTGTCCTGGTGGCGCTGGTGCTCCTGATGGCGGGATGGACGTGCTGTGCCGCCGCCGAGTGGAAGCCGGTCCCCGGCAACCTGATGACGCGCTGGGCGCAGAACGTGGATCCCAAGAATCCATGGCCGGATTATCCGCGCCCGCAAATGGTCCGCCCGGATTGGGTGAACCTCAACGGCCTGTGGGATTATGCCATCGTGGAGCGCGCGGCCGCCAAGCCCGACAAATACGAGGGCCAGATCCTGGTGCCATTCTGTGTGGAATCGGCCCTCTCGGGCGTTAAAAAGCCGCTGACCGGCCAGCAGCGCCTGTGGTATCGGCGCACCTTTGCCGCGCCCACCCTCGATGGCGGCAAACGCCTGCTGCTGCACTTGGGCGCGGTGGATTGGGAAGCCGTGGTATCCGTCAACGGCCAGGAGGTCGGAACGCATCGCGGCGGGTATGACCCCTTCACGTTCGATATCACCGCCGCCCTCAAGCCGGGCGCCGAAAATGAACTGGTGGTGGCGGTCTTCGATGAAACCGGTGGCATGCAGCCCAAGGGCAAACAGCACTTTCCCGCCATCGCCAAGCCCGGCGGCATCATGTACACGCCCTGCTCGGGCATCTGGCAGACCGTGTGGCTCGAGGCCGTGCCGGCGCACCATATTGATGCGCTGCACATCGTGCCGGATGTCGATGCCGGCAGCGTAAGTATTGAAGTCGCCGGGCAGGGGGACGCGGCCAGCGTCACCGTGCTCTCGGGCGACCAGACCATCGGCACCGCCACCGGCAAGCCCGGTGAAAAGATCACCGTCAAGGTTCCCAACGCCAAGCTATGGTCGCCCGATACCCCGTTCCTTTACGACCTGAAGGTGAAACTCGACGACGACCAGGTCAGCAGCTATTTCGGCATGCGCAAGATGGCGCTGGCGAAGGACGATAAAGGCATCCTGCGCACCATGTTGAACAATAAATTCATCTTCCAGAGCGGCCCGCTGGACCAGGGCTTCTGGCCCGATGGCATTTACACCGCCCCCACCGATGAGGCCTTGCGCTACGACATTGAAGTGACCAAACAGCTCGGCTTCAACTTTGCCCGCAAGCACGTCAAGGTGGAACCCGACCGCTGGTACTACTGGTGCGATAAGCTGGGCCTGATGGTCTGGCAGGATATGCCCAGCGGCGGCGCCGGCCACGCTGGCGGCCGGGATAAAAAGGCCGGAACGGTCCACGACGGCGTGCGCGTCTCGGATGCGGCCAACGCCCAGTTCGAGGCCGAACTCAAGGCGATGGTGCAAACCCACTGGAGCCACCCGGCCATCGTGCAGTGGGTGGTGTTCAACGAAGGCTGGGGCCAGTACGACACGCCGCGCCTGGTCAAGTGGGTCAAGGAGCTCGATCCGTCACGTATCGTCGACAATGCCAGCGGCTGGAACGACATCAAATCCGGCGACGTGGTGGACATGCATAATTACGGCGCCAAGGCCGGCAGCCCCACGCCCGAAGCTGATCGCGCCGCCGTGCTGGGCGAATGCGGCGGCCTGGGCTTTCCCGTGCCCGGCCATACCTGGGTGGACAAAAATTGGGGCTACATCAAGATGGCCGACACCACCATGCTCACCCATCGCTACGTGGGGCTGTGGCAGAGCATCTGGTCCTACAAGGACAATCCGGGCCTGTGCGCCGCTGTCTATACCCAGACTACGGATGTCGAAACCGAATGTAACGGCCTGCTGACCTACGACCGGGCAATCATCAAGGTGGATCGAGAAAAGGCCGCCGCCGCGGCGCGCGGGGAATTCCCACCGCCGCCCCAGGTTAAGGAAATTGTTCCCACGGCCCAAGACCAACCCGTCACGTGGCAATACACCATGGAAAAGCCCGCCGATAACTGGTTTGCGCTCGATTTTGACGCCACCGCGTGGAAGGCCGGCCCCGCCGGTTTCGGCGGTGGCAAAGTCCCGGGGATTGCGCCACGCACACCGTGGCGCACCGACGATATCTGGCTGCGCCGCGAAATCAATCTGGCTGGCAAGCTGCTGAACCCCATGTTTCGCATCTACCACGACGAGGACGCCGATGTCTACGTTAACGGCGTGCTGGCACTACAGGTACCCGGTTACAACACCAGCTACGACGATCTGGACTTTACCCACGATGGGGCCGCCGCCCTCCAGCCCGGCAAGAACATCATTGCCGTACACGTGCACCAGACTGTCGGCGGGCAGTTCATCGATCTGGGAATAGTCGATGCGGTGCCGGCCGCAGGCGGGAAGTAGAACGTGCCAGTTCGGATTGTCCGGCGCACGGCCGTCAAAACACCTCTAGCGCGCCGCCGCCACAAGTTTGGCCAGGCGATAGCCGCCTTTGAGATTCTGCACGTTGGTAAAACCATTTTGTAGCAGGATGCGCGTAGCGATGTGGCCGCGCTGGCCAACCTGGCAGAACACGATCGTGGGGCGGGCGGCGTCCAGTTCCGCCACGCGGGCGCGCAAGTCATCAACCGGAATATTGCGGGCACCCGGCAGGGTGCCGGCGGCATGTTCGGTGGGTGTGCGCACGTCGATCAGCACCTGGCCATTGAGTTCTGACGGATCCAATGCGGGCATGGCGCCGCGGCGCTGGTTTTGGGCCACCATCGCGGCAATGTGGAGGGGATCCTTGGCGGATGAAAACTGCGGCGCGTAAGCCAGATCCAGCGCCGCCAGGTCGTCGATGGTGCCGCCAAAGTGCAGCACCGTGGCCACCACATCCAGGCGTTTATCGATACCCGCCGCACCCACCGCCTGGGCGCCCAGTATGCGCCCGGTGGGGCGGTCGTAAAGCAGCTTGAGCAACATGGTCTGGGCGCCGGGGTAATAGCCGGCGTGGTCGGCCGGGAATACGTAAGCGGTATCGACATCAAACCCGGCCTTGCGCGCCGCGGCCTGACCCAGGCCCGTCACGCCCGCGGACAAGCCAAAAACCTGCACAATCGCGGTGCCCAGCACGCGCCCGGCAACCGGAGCGCTGCCGGTGGCGGCATGCTCGCCGGCGAGGCGTCCTTGCCGGTTGGCCGGCCCGGCCAGCGGAATGCGCGTCGGAGCGCCCGTAATGCCGTGGATAACCTCGCTGGCATCGCCCACGGCGTAAATATCTGGGTCGCTGGTGCGCTGATACGAATCGACGGCAATGGCGCCGCTGGGGCCGATCTTCAAATCCGCCGCCGTGGCCAGGGCCACAAACGGGCGCACACCAATCGACAGGAGCACCATATCGGCGGGGAAGTTGCGCCCGTCTTCAACTTCCACAGAAGTAACGCTGCCGGTATCCGCGGCGCGCAGCGCCTTAAGTCCATTGCCGGTAACCACCGTGACATCGTGCCGTGCCAGTTCCTGTGCCAGGCCGATGGCCATTTCCGGATCGAGCGGGGGCAGCACCTGCGGCGCCTTTTCCACCACGGTCACCCGCAGGCCACGGTCGCGGAGCGCCTCGGCCATTTCCAAGCCGATGAACCCCGCCCCAACGATCACGGCATTCTGCGGGGCGTGCGCCCCAATAAATGTATGCACGCGGCGCGTGTCTTCCAGGGAACGCAACAGAAACACATTCGGCGCCTGCACGTGTTCGATCGGCGGCAGGATCGGCGTGGCGCCGGGCGCCAGGATCAGCTTGTCGTAAGGCAACTTATAGGTGGTCTGGGCATCCAGGTCGCGCACTTCCACCTGTTTGGCGGCCCGATCGATGTGCAACACTTCATGCTGCACGCGGACATCAATATTAAAACGCTGTTGCACGCGCTGCGGCGTGGTCAGCAGCAGCTTGTCTTCGGAGGTGATGCGTCCGGCCAGGTAATATGGCAGTCCGCAGTTGGCAAAGGAGATAAAGCCGCCCTTTTCCAGCACGGTAATGGAGGCGTTCTCGTTGAGGCGCCGGGCGCGCGTGGCCGCACTCATGCCGCCGGCCACGCCGCCGATGATGACGATTCTTAACGACATGCGGCACCGCCCTCGGAGCAGGAACAGGTGGTAACAGGTTTAACGGCGGCGGGAGATCCGGTGGCCACCTGGTTCCACGGCATTTTAGCCAGCAGCAGGGCCATGCCGCAGAAATCGGTGATGCCGGCAAAGGTCAGCCCCGCGCCGACAAAGGCGGAAACACCAAAAAAGCCCGGGTGCACCAGGAAACCCAGCACCACGCCGGAGAGCACCAGCAATCCCGCGGCGATGCGCACCTGGCGCTCCAGGGACATGACCTTGCGGCGCACGACCGGCAACCCGGCGGCCACCCAGGCATCGGTGCCACCCTGGACGACAATGGCTTCATTAAAACCGGCGGCGGCAAAGCGCTCGGCGGCCTGCGCGGCCCGCTTGCCGCCCTTGCAGAGCACATAGATAGGTTCGGTGCCATGACGCGCGGCGAGCACCTGGGCGGGATCCAGTTTATCCAGCGGCAGGAGCCGTGCCGTGGGAGCATGCACTTGGGCGTACTCGATCGGCGTGCGGACATCGATGAGGTCCACGGCTTGGCCGCCCTCGATCAGGCGGGATAGGTCGGTGGCGGAAATGGTTTGGGGCATGGTCACTGGTATCTCCTTACTTTGGCGGATTTGGTTATTCGTTCCGGCGTTCCGGCGGGTGCCGCCAAGCCGAAGGCCCGATGATCCTGCTCCAGGCAGCGGTGCACACCGTCGCACAGCAGATCGCACATGGCAAAAATCGATTCGTCGCGGATGCGGTAAAACGCCTGTACGCCTTGGCGGCGTACTTCCACCAGTCCGGCCTGCTTTAGGACGCCAAGATGTTTGGACACGGAGGCCTGGGCCACGCCCAAGTCGGTCATCAGGGTCGAGACGTTGGCTTCGCCCTGGCGCAGGCGCATGAGCAGGCGGATCCGCGTCTCATCGGCCAGGGCGGCGAGGCGCTCGACAATCTTGGGCAGCAGTTCGGGTTTAAAGGCCATATTTAATTCCTATAGTGGAATATTAGAATAAAGTCATTGAAAAGTCAAGCGCCGGTGCGCCAATGGACGCAAAGATGTTTTAACACCAGAGCACGAAGACGCAAAGACACCAAGAATGGATCGAAATGGTGCCAAGATGCGCGGGGAATGTGGGGCGGGGGGGGAGAAAAACCGTCAGGGTAGATAGCGGTCTTCTTTACCGGTCCGCACGCGCCAAGCCACGTGGCAGGTTTCGTCAATGCTCAGCTTCAGCCAACCCATACATGCCTCACACGGTAGGAAACAAGTCGGCGACCAGGACCGCTTCCAGCGGCACGTCCGTTGGGCGCACCGTCTGCGTTAACTATCCCAACCCCGCCTGCTGCTCCAGAAACCGAATAATCGAAGAGTAATCGTCATCCGGGTTGCCGGTGCGCAGGGCGGCGGTGTAGGTGGCGGCGGCGGTGGCGGTCACCGGCAGCGGAATGCGATTTTGGGCAGCATACTGGTTGATCAGGGCGAAATCCTTGGCCATCAGCGAGAGGCGGAACGTGGTGGGGTACTGGCGGTGCTTGATGTTTTCCAGCTTGGCTTTCTGGCTGGGGTTCACCACGGTGGTCTGGGCCAGGGCGTCGATCAGGGTGGTGCGATCCAGGCCACCGGCCAGGCCCATGGCGATCGCCTCGCCCAGGGATTGCAGGGCGGTGCCCAGGATGGCGTTGACCAGCAGTTTCATGATATTGCCCGAACCGCTGGGGCCCAGATGGTGGTGCGCCCGGCCCAAAGCGCCCAAAATCGGCACCGCGCGTTGATAGGCCTCCGCCGGTCCGCCGGCAAAGATGACCAACTGGCCCGTGCCCGCATGGCTCACCGAGCCGGAGACCGGGGCATCCAGGTATTGCACCTGGCGCTTTACGGCGGCGGCGGCCAGGCGGCGGGAGGTTTCCGGCAGCACGGTACTCATTTCAATAATAAGGGTGCCCGGTCGGGCGGCCGCCAACGCCGCGCCGGTTCCCTGGTAGAGGTCCTGGACGGCGGCATCATCCGTAACGCAGGAAATAATAACTTCGCTGCCGGCCGCCAGTTCGGCCGGACTGTGGGCCACCGGAACGCCGCGGTCAATAAACGGCTGGAGACGTGCTGCCGCACGGGAATAGACGCTAACAGGAAACCCCTGTTCGCGCAGCCGGTGGGCCATGGGGGCACCCATGGTGCCCACGCCCAGGTAGCCGATTACGGGTTTAGCCAAAATGTTCGCCATTGTCATTGCACTCCATCATGTCCATCTATCAAACGCTTAATTTGTGGCAGTTGCTCCACGGCGCCGTCCGGGTATTATAAGGCGCTCGATAAAACACATACAGGCGGGCGTAATGGATCGGGTGTTCCCTTGCGCGGCCGGTACGAAAGAAAGGTTTTTGTCATGCCAACTGTTCTGGGTAATCCGCCGTCGGTCCATCAAGCCGTGCGCCAGTTCGTGGACGAGGCCGCGGCTCTGTGCAATCCGGATAAGATCTACTGGTGCAACGGCTCGGCGCAGGAACGTGACGCCATGTATGCCCAGGGCGTGCAGGATGGCGTGTTCATCAAGCTCAACGAGCAGAAGTTGCCGGGCTGTTATCTCCACCGCAGCAATACCAACGACGTGGCCCGCACCGAGCAATGCACCTTCATCTGTTCGACCAGCGAGGACGACTGCGGCCCCACCAATAACTGGATGGCGCCCACGGCGGCTTACACCAAGCTCTCGGCCTTGTTCAAGGACTCCATGAAAGGCCGCACCATGTACGTGGTGCCGTTTGTCATGGGCCCGATCGGCTCGCCACTGGCCAAAGTCGGCGTGGAACTGACCGATTCGCTCTATGTGGCCGTGAACATGGGCATCATGACCCGCATGGGTGATGTCGCCTGGAAGCAGCTCAACGGCACCGACGATTTCACGCATTGCCTCCACAGCGTGGGCGACTGCAATCCCGACCGGCGCTTCATCTGCCACTTTCCGCAGGATAACACCATCTGGTCGTTTGGCAGCGGCTACGGCGGCAACGCCCTGCTGGGCAAAAAGTGCCTGGCCCTGCGTATCGCCAGCTTCCTGGGCAAGCAGCAGGGCTGGATGGCCGAGCACATGCTGATCATGGGCGCCACCAACCCCTGCGGCGAACGCACCTACGTGGCGGCAGCCTTCCCCAGCGCCTGCGGCAAGACCAACTTTGCCATGCTCATCCCGCCGGAACGCTATCAAAAAGAAGGCTGGAAAATCACCACCGTCGGCGACGATATCGCCTGGATGTGGGTGGATGAAAAGAGCGGCCGCCTGCGGGCCATCAATCCGGAAGCCGGCTACTTTGGCGTGCTGCCGGGCACCAACGAGGAAACCAATCCCAACGCCCTGCGCAGCATGGCCCGGGACACCATTTATACCAATGTCGCCCTGACACCCGATGGCGATGTGTGGTGGGAAGGCAAGACCAAGACCCCGCCCAAGGAAGCCATCGACTGGACCGGCCTGCCCTGGACACCCGATTGCGGGCGCAAGGCGGCCCATCCCAACAGCCGCTTTACCGCACCGATGGGCAACAACCCCGTGTTGGACAGCGCCGCCAACGATCCGGCGGGCGTGCCGATTTCGGCCATCATTTTTGGTGGACGCCGCAGCCGCACCATGCCGCTGGTTTTCCAGGCGTTCAACTGGGTGCACGGTGTGTACATTGGCGCGGCGATGGGTTCGGAAACGACGGCCGCCGCCACCGGCGAGGTGGGCGTGGTGCGGCGCGATCCGATGGCGATGCTGCCGTTCATCGGCTACAACATTCGCGATTACCTGGTCCACTGGTTCCGCATGCGCAAGAAGATGCGCGATTGCCCGCGTGTGTTCCATGTGAATTGGTTCCGCAAGAACAGCCGCGGGCAGTTCATGTGGCCGGGCTTCGGCGACAACATGCGCGTCCTTAAGTGGATCCTGGACCGCTGCCGCGGGCGCGCCTATGCCGTCGAAACCCCCATCGGCTGGATGCCCCGGCCCGAAGACCTGGACATGGATGGCCTGGGCATCAGCGCCGAGGATTTTGCCGCCCTGCAAACCGTCAGCCTCGAGGAGTTCAAGACGGAAATCGTCGGCCAGGAAGAACTGTTCCTGAAAATGGCCGGTGATCTGCCCAAGGAAATGGTCTTCCAACGCGAATTGCTCATCAGCCGGCTCTAACCGCGCCCGCGACGCGGCAACGGTAGAAGTATTGCAGCAATTAAGCCCCGCCGTTATCGGCGGGGCTTTTTGCTTATACGGTCGTTGGGCGATGACTCTGAAAATAGCCGCACCGCCGTTGCCCAATGCGGCCCATTTCCCTTGACTGCAAACCAATTGACCTGACTACCGCCGCTGGTCATCATGGGGCCACATCGCCGCAGTCCTCTCCGACATGGACACCGCGATTACCGCCCCGGAGGGCCAGCGGCACAAGACCCAGTTACGCAAACAGGGCATGATGCAGGAACTACTCCCCGGGAGGATCCGTCTGGTATGAAAGAACACCAGCACATCGAATGGAAGGAAACCTGGCACGATGAGTATCTGCGCTGGCTCTGCGGCTTTGCCAACGCCGACGGCGGGGTACTGGTCATCGGGCGCAACGACCGGGGCGAAGTGGTCGGCGTACCCAACGCCCACAAGCTCCTCGTCGATCTACCCAACAAGATTCGGGATGTGCTGGGGATCATGGCGGCGGTCGATCTGGTAAAGAAGCGGGGCCGGGAGTTGGTGGAAATCCGCGTGCCGGCGTATCCCAGTCCCATCAGCTACAAGGGCGAATAAGGACTACGGCAGCCGCATCCCGATCCAGATCAGCGTGTATGAGGATCGCATCGTCTTCTGGAATCCGGGAGTGCTGCCGGAACACTGGACCCTGGAACGCCTGTTGGGCAAGCATCCGTCGCGGCCGTTCAATCCGTTGCTGGCCAATACCTTCTTTCGGGCAGGCTACATCGAGTCGTGGGGCCGCGGCATCGAGAAGATCAACCGCGAATGCCGGGAGCATGACATTCCGGCGCCGGTCTGGGATTTTGGCATGGGCGGGCTGATGTTGACGTTCCGGGCCAATCCCGCCCACCGGCAATTGACCACCCTACCGATCACCCAACCGGGGTTGGATGAAAAGTTGGGGAAGAATAGGGTGGCGATCATGCGACGGATGCGCCGCAACGCCAAGACCACCGTGAGCGAACTGGCCGCCGCCTTGGACCTGAGTCGAAACGCGATCGACAAGAATATCCAGATATTGAAGACCCAAGGGTACATCCGACGCATCGGGCCGTCCAAGGGTGGTCATTGGGAGGTCCTGACGCCCGCCGCCAACCCTTGATCTGGCGGCTTGGCACGGGCAGTTCATGTGGCCGGGCTTCGGCGACAACATGCGCGTGCTCAAGTGGATCCTGGATCGCTGCCGCGGGCGCGCCTATGCGGTGGAAGCCTCCATCGGCTGGATGCCCCGGCCGGAAGACCTGGACATGGACAGCCTGGACCTCAGCGCCGAAGACTTTGTGGCCCTCCAAACCGTCAGCCTCGAGGAGCTCAAGACGGAAACCGGCGTAGGCTCGGGGGCGAGGTGGTGGCGCTCGGGCACAGCACGCTTGCCGCCCACGCTAGCATTATGATATCATTCAGGTGGTTTTTAGAAAGCGAGATCGCAATGCCGGATATTCTGATACGGGGGCTGGACACCAAAACGGTCGGGCGACTTAAGGCGCGGGCCAAGCGTAGCGGGCGGTCGCTGCAGGGCGAGGCCCGACAGATATTGGAGCATGCGGCGGGTTTTTCAATATTGGACGCCATAGCTGCCGGCGAGCGCTGGCAGAAGAAGCTGGGCCGGAAGTTCAGCGACAGCGTGGAACTCATCCGTGCGGATCGCGCGCGATGAGGCATTACGTCATTGACACCGGCATCGTGGCGAAGTTGTTTCTGCGGGAAGAGTATTCCGCGGCCGCCCAAAGGGCCGTCGCCCAGGCCCGACTTCTGAGCGCTCCGGATCTGCTGTGGATCGAGTGCGCCAGCGTCTTGCGTAAACGCGTCATGGGCGGCGAGATTAGCGCGCCGGACGCGGCGGCCTTGCTGCGCGAAATCCTGCGCCTGCCGGTGGACACGTATCCGTCCTGGTCGCTGATCCGCCCGGCGCTCCAGATCGCCTTGGAAACCGGCCGCACGGTGTACGATTGCATGTATGTGGCGCTGGCGGTGCAGCAGGATGGCGTGCTCCTCACGGCGGACGAGCGGTTGTACAACGCGCTGCGCAAGGGGCCCTATGGGGTGCGGGTGCGGTGGGTGGGGGAGTGAACTCCTGCCTGGCAGGAAAGCGGATTATTGCAATGGCCGCGCCGTTATCGGCGGGGCATTTTTGCTTTTGTTGGCATGGCCAATGGATCCGTGTAGGATTCGCAGAAAGCTTGTTTCCCGCAGCCGCCGGGGTCGCCGGACATGGGAGGTTGAACAATGCACGGCCTGTTTTGCCCCCACATCCTCGTGTTGAGTATCATCGCCGCCGCAGTGGCCGCGCCACCCGTCCATGGTCAGAGCACCGCGGCCGTGGCCGCGCCGCCGGGGCAGGTGGTTTATCACAACGACTTTTCCGCGCCAGTCGGCGCGGAGTGGTCGCACAAGAAGATCTCCCAAACCCCCAAGGGGCAGCGTAAATTCCTCGGGCAATTTGTGGAAGAGCCCGTCACGCTGACGCTTCAGGACCTGCCGCCCCACCAGCTTTTGCGCGTGACCTTGGATCTGTTTCTGATCCGCAGTTGGGATGGCAGCAGTACCATCTGGGGCACCAAGATCTGGGATATGGCGGTTGTGGGCGGGCCTACGCTGATCCACAGCACGTTCAGCAACTGCGGCTTTTTCTCCGACAATAACGAGCAAAGCTTCCCCGATCTGTTTCCCTGCAAGCCCTGGCCGGCCTGGACCGGCGCTGCCGAACATCAGACGCTGGGATACATCCAATCCTGGGGTGGGCCGGAACGTACCTTTGATACCGACTCGGTCTATCACTTCGTGCTGACTTTTCCCGCGCAGGGAAAGTCTGTGGCGCTCCGTTTCACCAGTATCATGGAAAAATACAAGGACAAGGGCTGGGGCTTGGCCAACGTGCAGGTGGAAACCCTTGCGGCACCGCTGGTCCAGGACCGCAAAGTCCTGGAAAAATGGTGGAATGATCTGGCGGGTGCCGATCCCGTGGCCGCTTTTTCCGCCAGTTGGGGCCTGATTGCCGCCGGCGATCAGACGGTCGATTTTATCCAGCAGCAACAGGGGGCCAGTGCCGACGAAAAAGTCATCACTCAATTGATTTCCCAGTTGGATGACGACCTCTACGCCGTGCGGGCCCGGGCCACGGAAGAATTGCGCCGGCAACGCACCACCGCCCTGCCGCGGCTGCGCCAAGCCTGGGCGCAGGCCAGGCCCGGCGAGCGGCGCAGTCGCCTGGAGGATATCATCGCCGGCAGCGGCGCCGGGGACTGGAGCACGGAAGAATGGCGGCGGCAACGCGCTGGCCATGTGCTCCAGGTTATCCACACGCCCGCGGCATTGCGCCTGCGCGCCGCGCTGGGAGCGCCAGAGGAGGCGACAACGCCACAGGCTGGAAAACCCGCCGCGCCCACCACTCCGCCGGAAATTATTGAAATTGGGCCTGTGGTCCAGTAGTGCCGTTTTTCGCAGCGCTTAGCCGTCACGCACCAACCAGCAGGACTCCCTGGCCGTCGCGGCATACAATGGAACGTGCATTGTTTGTTACCGAAAGGGCCGGCGATGAAATGGGCATGGCTGCTGTTGGCGTTGGTGTGCGGCGCTGTGGCGGGCTGCAATTCTTCGGTCGAGGCCACCATCCCGGCGGCCGCCAGTCAGAAAGGACCCACAACCATGGGCGATCAGGTCATTAAAACCGATGCGGAATGGAAGAGCATTCTCACTCCCGAGCAATATCACGTGCTGCGTGAGAAAGGCACGGAGCGCCCCTTTACCGGCGCCCTGGAAACCAATTATGCCCCCGGCACCTATTCCTGCGCCGCCTGTGGCAATGAACTCTTCACATCGGACACCAAGTTCAACTCCGGCTGCGGCTGGCCCAGCTTTTTTGCCGCCAAGGCCGGCGACCGCATTAAATTGCAGCGCGATACCTCCCTGGGCATGGTGCGCACGGAAGTGCTCTGCGCCCGCTGTGGCAGCCACCTGGGCCATGTCTTTGACGACGGCCCCGCGCCCACCGGCCAGCGCTACTGCATCAATTCGGTATCGCTGAAATTTACCCCGGCCACACAGCCCGCCACCCAGCCGGCCCCGCGCCCCGCAGCCCCGGCACCCCAACCGCCGGGGAAGTGATCGGCTTCCACCATGCACTCCCCATATAGCCGTCGCCGTAGCGGCGACGTGACGGTTCAACATTCGCGTGACCAACTGCAATGGGCGCCAGCCGTCAAAACCTTATCTTTTTTCAAGCATATTCCATGGGAATCGTGCGCGCGGTCGCGGGAAACGTCGCCGCTACGGCGACGGCTATATGGGGCCACTTATTTTGGCGCGGACGCTCCGCCGGCTTCCGACGACGCCGAATAGGGCAACTCTTCGTCTGTAACCACACGCTCCCGGGCTTTCTCACTCAGTTCGACATCCAGCGTTCCACCCTGCACCAAGGCGGCGTGATCGATCCACGTTTTTGTATATTCCTGGCCGTTGAGCATCCGTTTCTGCACGTACACATTCTTCGCGTCTGCCGCCGGCGCGGTAAATTCAAAGGTCTTGCCGTCGGCCAGATGGATCGTCGCCTTGGCAAATAGCGGGCTGGTCAGCACATAGGTCGGGTGCCCGGGCGTCAGCGGGTAAAAGCCCAGTGAACTCAATAGATACCAGCTTGCCGAGGACCCATTGTCTTCGTCACCGGCATAACCCTGCGGGCCGGAATTGAAAAGTTCCGCACAGGCCTTGCGCGTCCAGTATTCGGTCTTCCACGGCTGGCCGGCCGCCGCGTACAGGAACGGAATATGGAAGCTCGGCTGGTTGGATAGCGCACACTGGCCAAATTTTACCGCTGCCATCTCGCTCATTTCATGAATGACACCGCCGTACCCGCCGGGATGAAACTTCGGCTCCTGGTTAAAGAGTCGATCGAGCTTGGCCGCCAGGGCTGCCGGACCGCCCAGCAATTCGGCCAGGCCGGCGGCATCGTGGGGTTCGGCCCAACTGCACTGCCAAGGTCCGCCCTCGCAGTACCCGTTGCCCCAGGCAAACTCGTCGAAGTTGGGATCGGCCCAGGAACCATCGGCCTTCTTGGCACGCATAAAGCCCACCTGCGGATCCCACAGCTTGCGATAGTTCTGCGCCCGGGCCATCAGCACCTTGTAATCATCCGCCTTACCCAATACCCGCGCTGCCTGGGCCACGCACCAATCGTCATAGGCAAAGTCCAGGCTGGCCGAGACCCAGTCGCCCGCCGCCTTGGGCGGCACATAGCCCAGGGCCAGGTATTCCTTCATTCCCCCGCGCCCGCCGGCAAACGGGCCGTCGCGCACCACAAAGGCATCCTTGCGGATGGCCGCATAGGCTTCAGCAACATCAAAACCCGGGATCTTTTTGACGATCGCATCGGCCAGCATGGCATCGGCATGGGTGCCCACCATGCCGCCAAACCCGCCGGGGCTGGGCCACTGCGGCAGCCACCCACCTTCATGAAAGGCATTGACCCACCCTTGCACGATTTCCCCCAGGCGTTCCGGATAGACGACGCTGTAGAGCGGAAACTGCGTGCGGAAGGTATCCCACAGGCCCGAATCCACGTAGGCCACGCCGTCATGCAGCTTGCCGTCCCAGGGGCCAAAATGCATTTTTTTGCCCTGCGCATCGAGCTCGTAAAACCGGTGCGGAAATTTCAGGGCGCGGTACAGGCAGGTGTAGAACGTTTTATTCTGGTCCGGGGTGCCGTCGATGGTCAGACGTTGGAGGTTGTTCTCCCACGTCGCGGCAGTCTGCGCCTGTACGGCGGCAAAGCCGCCGGCGGTTTCCGCTTGCAGGTTCCGCGCCGCCTGCTCCAGGCTGATAAAGGATGTGGCAATGCGCACCTCCACCACGGGGTTCTCCGCCGTGGCGAACTCCACATAGCCGCCACTCTGCGGCCGTTTTGAGTCCTTCCCCGGCGTGCGGGAAAAAGTACCGCTGCGTACAATGGGCCGATCGAGCACTCCCACAAAATAGGTGGCAAAATTCCCCGGTGCCATGCTGGTATGGGCCTTGGAGAAGCCTTGGAACCCATTGGCGGTGAACTGCACCTGTGATTCCCCTGCGGGGTCGATAATCAGCCGTCCCTCTTTGGCATCCTTAAAGGTCAGGCGCAACACGCCGCACCGTTCACTGGCGGTCAATTCGGTGGTAATACCGTAGCGCTCCAGGACGATGCGCAGGTAGTCCGGCCGGAACGTGCTGGCCGCCGGGTCGTAATCTGCGCTGCGCTCGCCCGGGCCCGTGACCAGCGGGCCGGTTTGCGGCAGGATCATGAACTGCCCGTAATCGCCCATCCACGGGCTGGGCTGATGCGTGGCGCGGAACCCCACGATTTTAGGTTCGGTATACCGGAAGTACCACCGGGCACCAGCATCGCCGGAACTCTGCGCCGACCAGTCGGTCATGCCCCAGGGGGTGCCGACCAGCGGCAGCGTATTCCCGTGGCTGAAGCGCGGTTCGGAGTCCGTGCCTTGCAACGGGTTGACGTACGCCAGCAGGCCCGGCGCCGGCGGCACCTCGGCCGCCCAAACCGTGGCTCCGGCGAAAAGTGCCAGGCCACAAAAACCGTTGCGCAGGAGATTACGCATACCTGATCCGCCTGTGTAAGAAGCAGTTCTTTCCCGTGCATTAGAATCGGAGAAGTTATACCACCGATTGGCGTGTTTGGGCATGACACCACCACTCTTCTGCCACCGGCGGCGTGCAGGGACTCTTGGGACTGCAACGCGGCCTTGGCGGCAAGTTCGCAGGCGGGCCCTCCTGTGGCAGCCAGATCCGCAAGGCGTTCGCTGGGGCAAAGCCTCACCGAGATTCAACTCCCTGTGCGGATTTCAGGCGAACTTAATGGCGCCTTAACAGTTGGCGTTGCAAACCATACGTTACGAGAGTATATGGAATTACCGCGCTTTGGGGCGACAAAATAATTTCAGCTCGCAAGGAATCCCATGATGAAGATGCCCATCTCACGCAAACTGGCATTACCATTGATGCTTCTTCTGCCATCTATGTCCAACGCCGTGTGCGTTGCGGACGTGGGTGGCGGCAGGCCGGTGGCACCGACAACATTGCAGGCCGATCGGCCAGCGCCAGCCGGTGAGCCGGCGACCCAACCAGCCGCAACGCAAGCCGCGGCCACCGCCCCGGCGGAAACGGACCCCTGGCTTTCCCTGGCCAAGTTCCCCCCGGAAATTCCTTCTCTTTCGGGCGAAATCTTCCACATCCCCTATAGCCTGCACGGACAGGCGACGGCCATCCCGATGTTCCATGGCAAGTTCCCGTCTCCATATCAAGGCGCTAACAGCTTTGTGGACCGTCAGGAAATCGATACCTCATACACCGGCACGCTGTTCTTCGGCGCTCGTATCCTGCCCGGAACGGAAATCTTTGTGAATCCGGAAGTCTCGGCCGGCAAGGGCCTATCCCAGGTCGCAGGCTTGGGCGACCCGCCCAACGGCGAAACGCCGCGCGTTTCGAGCCCGGATCCGTCGGTTGCCGTCGCCCGCCTTTTTGTACGCCAGACCTTCGGTTTCGGCGGCGAGCAGGAAGATATCACCGATGGCGTCAATCAAATCACCGGCAAGCAGGATATCGACCGACTCACCATCACCGCCGGCAAGTATGGCGCCAACGATATTTTCGATAACAACACCTATGCCCACGATCCGCGGTCGCAGTTTTTTAACTGGGCATTCATGGATGATGTCGCCTGGGATTACCCGGCCAACACCAAAGGCTATACTGAGGGCGTCTCCCTCGAGCTTAACCAGAAGAGCTACACGCTGCGTTACGGCATTTTCCGCGAACCCGGATCCGCCAATGGCGGCGCCTTTGATACCCACCTGGATAAAGGCTTTGGCCAGATTGCCGAATTGGAATACCGCTATCAACTCTTCGGCCAGGCCGGCGCACTGCGTCCCATGGCCTTTGTCAATCACGCCCACATGGGGGATTACGCCGAAGCAGTTACGCAAGCGACCGGTGGCGCCACGCCAAATTTGACGCCTAACAGCGCGTTCCGTTTCAAATACGGCTATGGCATCAATGCCGAGCAAGCCATCACCTCCGACCTGGGCCTCTTTGCCCGCGCCGGCTGGAGCGACGGCCATACCGAATCCTGGGCGTATACCGAAGCGGATCGCAATGTATCTCTGGGACTGTCCCTCAAAGGAACCCCTTGGGGACGCAAACCGGATGTCCTGGGCGTGGGAGCCTTCATCAGCGGCCTGAGCCAGGATCACCGCGACTACCTAGCCGCCGGCGGTCTCGGTTTTGCGCTCGGCGATGGCCAACTCCACTATGCTCCCGAAGAAGGGCTCGAAACCTATTACCTGATCACGTTGACGAAGAACGTCTTTGTCAGTCTGGACTTCCAACTCATCGACCACCCCGGCTACAACTCCGACCGTGGCCCGGTGCCTATCGGTGGCTTGCGCTTCCACTTTGAGTTCTGAAGCGTAAACTTCAATGCAGGATGCCAAGGTTCCAGACCAATACCACCCGATCAGCGCTGCGCACGGTTGCGGTCCCGGTATAATACGGGCCGCCCTTGGGTGAGCCGTGGTATTGGCGCTCAATGGTGATGGTGCGCTGTGGGCAGGGCGTCGGAATATCACGCTCGTAGAGCGGATAGGTGCCCAGTACCAGCGGGCGTTCGGACTGGCAACCAATGGCGCAAATGAGCAGCGCCATACTGCACGCGCCGAGGGCAAAATGCCACCACCGCGCGGCCTTCGCGCGGATACTGGCGACGCCGTGCGCCAGGGCGGTACTGCGCTCTTTCAATCTGGCCATCATTCCACAAATCCCTCTGGCACATGCACCGCCGCGGGGAAGTAATACTCCAGTAGTTCATACATCACCGGCAGCACCACCAGGGTCAATAGCGCCGCCGACAGCATTCCGCCGACGATGACCAGGGCCAAAGGCCGTTGGACCTCTGAACCGATGCCGTGCGAAAAGGCGGCCGGATACATGCCCAGCGAGGCCATCAGCGCCGTCATGAGAACCGGGCGCAGGCGGCTCTTGGAGCCTTCGAGCACGGCGTGGCGCAGCGTGGCACCCTGCCCGCGCAAGGCGTTGAATTGCCCCACCAGGACGATGCCCGTCTGCACACTCACGCCGATCAGCGCGATGAATCCGATCATCGCCGAGACGGAAAGGTGCGTGTGTGTGAGAAAAAGCAAACCGACGCTGCCCACGATGCAGAACGGGACACTGAGCATAATCAGGATGGCATAACGCAAGCGCTGAAAGGCCCAGAACAGCAGTACCACCACGCCCAGGATCGACAGGGGCACAATGATTGCCAGGCGCGCGGTAGCCCGGCGCTGGTTCTCAAACTGCCCCTCCCAGGTGATGAAATAGCCCGGCGGCAGTTTCACCTGCGCCGCGACGTTCGCCTGGGCAACGGCGACAAAACCGCCCATATCGCGCCCACGGATACCGCACTTGATCGCAATGCGACGGCTGTTCTGATCGCGCCGGATCTGCGAGGCGCCATCCTTCGGTTCAATGTGGGCCAATTGTCCCAGCGGCACGCGTTGCCCCGTGGGCGTATCAACCCAGACATCTTCAATGCGATTGGTCGTGGAACGTGCCGGCTCACTCAGACGTACGGCGATGTCAAACTTTCTTTGCCCCTCGAGAAAACTTCCGGCGGCCTGGCCACCCAACCCCGTTTGGATATAGGACAGTACCGTATTGACATCCAGCCCGTAGCGCCCGAGTGCTTCCCGGTCCAGCTTGATGGCCAGATTCGGCTGTCCGGAGAGCTGGTCGATACCCAGATCCGCGACACCGGACACTTTGGCCAGAACATCGCGGACTTCCGCACCTTTCTGCTGCAATACGTTCAGGTCATCGCCAAAGAGCTTGATCGCGAGCTCCCCTTTAACGCCCGAGAGGGCCTCTTCGACATTGTCTTCAATGTACTGCGAAAAATTGAAATCCAAGCCGGGCAATTCGTTGAGCTTCTGATTCATCAGGTCGATCAGGCCGTCCTTGTCCACCACCTTACCGTCGGGTCCCTTGGTTACCCATTGTTCGTGCGGGGGCAGGTAGACGCTCACTTCAATATTGTTAAAGCCCTTGGCATCGGTACCGTCATCGGGGCGGCCCAGTTGCGTGAAGACCATCCGGGACTCGGGAAAACTTTCCACGATGGCCCGCACCTGGCGCTCGTTAACCTTGGCGCGTTCCTTGGATACCGACAGCGGCATGGTGACCGTCAGCCAGATGTTGCCTTCATCAAGCTTGGGAATAAACTCGGTGCCCAGGCGGTAGCCCACCACCAGGGTGGCCGCCAGCAGCAGGATGGAAAAGGCCAACACCACGGCCTTGAACTCCAAGGCAAAATTCAGCGTGTGGCCGTAGAGCCATTTGATCGGCCGGGAGAAGAAATTGTCCGCCCCGCCCTTGGCGCCAATGAACATGTAAGAGGCCAACAGGGGCACCAGGGTCAGCGTCAGCAGGATTGCCCCGATCATGGCGCCGGAGATGGTGAACGCCATGGGCCGGAAGATGCGCCCTTCGATCCGCTGGAAGGTAAAGATCGGAATCAGCGCCGTGATGAAGATCAACTTGGAAAAGAGCATGGGCCGTCCCATGTTGATCGCCGTATGCCGGCATATTTCGCGCAGCGGCATGTCCGGTGGGGCCGTGAGCCGGCGCACCATGATCGCTTCGACGATCACCACCGCCGCATCGACCAGGATGCCAAAATCTACGGCGCCGAACGACAGCAGGTTGGCCGGAATGCTGTACAAATGCAGCAGGATATAGGCGCTTAACAGCGACAAGGGAATGATGATGCCGATCACCAGTGCCGCCCGGATACTGCTGGTGAACAGCAGGGAGATGACCATGATCAGCACGGCCCCCTCAATAAGGTTGTGCAAAACCGTGTGCACGGTGGTATTGACCAGATCGGTACGATCGTAGATGGGGACGAGTTTGACGCCCTTGGGAAGCACGTATTGATTGAGATACGCAACCTTGGTCCGCAGGCCTTCAATCACATGCAGCGCGTTGGTTCCTTTGCGATTCAGGACGATGGCCTCGACCACATCATCCTTCTCCTGAACTTTGCCATCCGGCCCGCGCTGGCACCAGGCCACCACACCCTGCCGGGGCGCCACCCCGGTGGTTACTTCCGCCACATCGCCGACATACACCGGGCGCCCATTCTGGCTGGCAATGCCGATTTTCCGGATATCATCGATCTGGCCCAGCAGGCCCACGCCGCGAATCACCAGCATCTGCTCGCCGGTCTTAAGCACGTCGGCCCCGGTATTGGCGTTGTTATTCTGCAGGGCCGTGAAGACTTGCGACAAGGTCACGCCATGCTGCCGCAGGGACGCCGGGCTGACAATCACCTGGTATTGTTTGATGCCCCCGCCAAAGGCGTTGATATCGCCCACGCCTGACACTTGGCGTAACTGCGGCTCGATGACCCAGTCCTCCAGGGCGCGTTGTTCTTCGAGTTTCATGTTGGGGGCGTCGATGATGTACCGGAAAATCTCCCCCGTGCTCGTGGTCAACGGCGACATCTGCCACTGGGCCCCCGGCGGCAGGTTCACCGCCTGCATCTTTTCGAGCGTCTGGGCGCGCGCAAAACTGTCCTGCACGCCATCTTCAAATGTGCAGGTGACCACCGACAGGCCAAACATGCTGATCGAGCGCAGGGCTGTCTTCCCGGGCACGCTGTTGATCTGCTGCTCGATGGGTTTGGTGATCTGCGTCTCGATCTCTTCGGCCGCCTGGCCGGGCCACAGCGTGATAATCTGGGTCTGTACGTCATCAACATCCGGAAAGGCCTCGACCGGAACTTCCTTGTACGCATAGGCCCCGAAAACAATCAGCAGCACCACCACGGCGAAGGTGACGATGCGCTGGTCAAAGGAAAAATTGATCAATTTCTGAATCATGCGAACTTAAACTTTCGGCTATTAAGACCCAATACACCCATGCCGCGGCACGCTGCTGCTACTGCGTCATCTGCTCGAACAATCCCAGCGCGCCCTGCGTTACCACGCGCTCCCCGGCTTGGATGCCGGAGAGCACCCGCTCGTGCGTGCCGTCAACCGCTACGGTCTGCACCAGCATTCGTTTATAGGTTGTGCCGGTCGCCGCGGTGGCGATTTGCACCAGGACAAAGTTTTGCTTTTCCTTGTGTACCACCGCGTTGGCGGGTACGACCACCGCATTGGTCCCGGGATCGATGGCCACCGCCAGCGTCGCGTACATACCCGCCAGCAGGCGGCGCGCCTGATTGTCCAGCGTGGCGCGAATTCGCACGCTCCGGGTGGTGTCGTCAATGACCGGGCTGATCCAGTCGATGGTGGAATCCAGCGGCTCGTCCGGGCGGCCGGCGACGGTCACTTTAACCTTCTGCCCGACCTTGACCTTCGACCAGTCGCGTTCGTACACATCGCCCCAGACCCAGAGGCGCGTCAGGTCGGAGATGGTAAACAGGTTCGAGGCGGTATCCGCCAGTTCGCCGCGTGCCAGGTTCTTTTCGGTGATGACACCGGAACGGGGGGCGGTGATCCGATAGACCATCCGTTGCCGGCCGACTTCTTTCTCGATTTCGGCGATGTCATTGGCTTTAAGGCCAAAGACCAGCAGTTGCTGCCGGGCCAGATCCTTATCCAACGCATCTTTCTTCAGCGTGGATGTGGCATCCAGTACCGCCTTCTCGCCCAGCACGCTGGCCTTAACCAATTCCGTGGTGCGGGTCAGCGCGTCTTGGTCAACTTCAACCTGCACCTTGGCTTTCAGGTACGTGTTTTTGGCATTGGCCAGATCTGTCGATTCAATCACGCACAGCACGGTGGGGCCGTGATCCGATTCCGGCCCCGCGACGATGCTGCCCAGTTCCGGCCCCAGTTCGACCACGCGCCCCGCAAACGGGGCATGCACATGCAGCACGTGCTCCATATCGAAGCCGGTGCGGCCGGTTAGATTGAGGACCAGCGGGGCGTCGCGCTGCACCGCCGGATCCACGCCAAGCTGGGCGGTCTGCACGGCCTGGGCAGTGACAAAGATCTGATCGCCATCGACCTTGAACGCCGCGTTGGCCCCCGCGTCGCCAGCCGCGCCGACCTCTCCGGCCGCGGCGTTGGCCGGACCGAAGAGTGCGGCCGGATGCCAATACCATAGAACCCCGCCGGCCAGCAGCAAGCCGCCCGCCGTAACCGACGATGCGATAGCGCGCCAATTGATCTTCATTTCTGCTCCTTGAGAGATTGAACCTTCCGGGATGCCGCGGCGGTGGCGGCCTGCGCTGCCTGGGCCGCCGCTTGTGCGGCCGCGGCGCTTTGGGCCGACAGGCGTGCCGCCGCCGCGGCCTGCGCCGCCGCCTCGTTGGCCAAGCGTGTTACCTCATCGCCATCCGCCCCCATCATTCCCGCCGGCGGCTGCGGCGCAGCGGACGGGGGGTGCGGAGGCGCTGGTTGCGTGGCCGCGGTGCGGGAGGTTTCCTCCAGTCGCTGCTGCACCAGACCCACCGCACGCTGCAAGGCAATGGCGCCATCGTGGCGGGCTTGGAGTGCATCGACGTAACTTTGTTGTGCTGTCGCATAATCGCGCAAAGCGCTCAGCCAGGTTTCCAGATCGCCAGTGGAGACTTTGAAGGCCTTTTCGGCAATCTGCACATTCTGCATCTGCTGCGGGATGAAGTGATCCCGGTAGAAACGCACGTCCTCGTCGGCCATCTTCAGGTTCTGGCTGGCGGTGCGTACGTCCTGGCGTACCTGCCCCGCCAGCGCCACGTAGGTCTTGTCCGCCTTCTCAACCTGGTACTTGGCGGCCTGCAGCGCCACGGTCCCCTGGTCAAAGATCGGCAGTGCCATCGAACCAAGCTGCGGACCGGCGCTGTGGGCATGGTTGCCGTTGTAAGCGTAGTCGGCGCCCAGGCTGGTCGCCGGGATCAGGTTGAGTTTGGCGAGTTTCAGATTGACCGTGGCCAGCTTGCGATCAAAATCAGCGCGTAACAGGTCCAGCCGGTAGCGCCCGCCCAGATCCACCAGCGCGGCTTCACCGGGCAAGGGGGGCAGATCGCCCGGCGGGTGGGCGGCATCATCGGGCATCCGCCATGCGGGTGCCGTGGCAAATCCCATTAACCAGTTCATTTCCTGCGCGGCACGCTGGTATTGCGTTGCCAGATGGCGGACTTGCCGGCGCGCATCGTCGGCCTGGAGGCGGGCGCGGTTCACCTGCGACATGGGCACGAAGCCGACCTTGGCCTGCGCCGCGGCGGCGTGGGTGGAGCGGTCGAACAACTCGGCCGTCTGTTCGGCAATCTGGCGGGATTGCAGAACGTGGCGAATTTCCTGGTATTTGGCCGCAACCTGTTCGGCCATATCAAACGCCTGACTGGCCAGGTCGATCCCCGCCTGGAAGCGCTGCGCCTTGGCCGCATCGACGCGCGAGCCCTGGGTGATGAAAGTGTTGATCGGCTGCGTCAGCAGGATGTCGAAGGCCACGCCGCCCTGCACCGGGTTAACGGGGATATAGAACGCGCCGGTCTGGCCCAAGGTGGGGTTCTGCATCAACGCCGCCTGGGCTAGCTGGGCCTGGGCGATGGGAATATTGGTGGCACCGGCCACCAGCGCCAGATTGTGTTTTAGCGCCAAGTCCGTTGCTTGTTGCAGGGTCAGCACCCCGGTCGGGGCCGCCGCCGGCACCCGCGGATCCACCTGCAGCAGTTCCTGCGTTTTGAGCGGAACGTTAAGACGCTCGGCTCCGAGCCGGTCGATCTGCGCCAGGTGCCTGGGATCGGGCTTGGCCGATATACAGCCGGTCACCAGGCTGGTGAGGCCAATGGCCAGCGCTCCGCGGCGCCATCCGGCGGCCAACCGGAGGTTCGCCATGAACGGGAATGTGGGCCGACCGCGGGCGGCGTAAAATGCCATCGTGCAGATCCTCGAATTGCGGCGCCGTAAAATCCGAACCGGCGGTTCAGCAGCTTGGTCCGCATAACCATACGAACTGTAGCCGCAGGGCTTCCACGGTGGTCTCAGGGAATGATGGTGTTAGGAAATCAGGGAAACCGTACGGTTGGATATAAGGGTTTCCCTTATGGCACGGCAATGCCGCCGCGGCATTATTTGCCGTCCAGCAGGTGGGTGGTGGCATAGCGGATTAATTCGCCGGTATTTTTCAACCCCAGTTTGGCTTTGATATGTTCGCGGTGTACCTCGACCGTCTTAACGCTCAGGAAAAGCTTGGCGGCGATTTCGGTGGGTCCCATGCCCTGGCCGATCATGTGAAAGATTCCCATTTCCCGATCCGTTAATTGGTCAATTGGCGAGCCCGGGCGCTGACCGGGCCCCTTCGCCAGTTTCTGGAGCAAAATGGCGTTCATCCGCGCACTGACCCAGATCCCGCCCTCCAGGACATCGTGAATCGCATGGACAATCTGCCCGGTGGCCTGGGATTTCATTACATACCCGCGCGCCCCGGCCCGCAGCACCCGATCCGCCCAGAGCATCTCGTCGTGGATGGAAAGCACAATGATCGGCAGGTCCGGCCACGCGTGGAGCAGATCCTTAATGAGTTCCAGGCCGGGTTTGCCTTCCAGGGACAGATCCGTAATGACCAGGTCCGGCTTCAGGCTTCCGACCAGCGCCATCGCCTGCGCCGCATCGGCCGCGGTGCCGCAGACCAGCAGACCTGGCTCCTGGTTAAGGCGGATCTCCAACCCCTCGCGCACGATCGGATGGTCATCGACCAGCATGAGGCGCGCCGGTGGGCGGCCGCCCGGCACGGTGCCGGGCAGGGATTTTCCAGGGTTCATGTTCTCAGTCATGGGGTTGTCCCTCGGGGGCCCGCACCGCAGCGTCATCTTCAGGCGCGGTTAAATGGGTCACCTTGAATGATTCGGGATTAGGATAGATGCATTCCACCCGCGTCCCCTTGCCATCGCCCGCACCGATGGTCAACGAGGCGCCGATCATGTGCGCCCGATACTGCATCACACTATGCCCAATGCCCGGGGCACGGTGCGGCGGCACCGGCAATCCCTGTCCATCATCCTGAATCGTCAACACAATATCGTTATCGACTTTTCGTAATCCAATGTCAATGCGTGACGCTTTGGCGTGGCGGACAGCGTTATTGACCGCCTCCTGGGCGATACGGAACAAATGCAGCGCTGCGGTGTCATTGGTGATTCGTGCTGCCGGATCACAGGCGATTTGCGAATGCAATCCGAAAATGCTTGCGACCTTGTCCGCCAACTCCCGCAAGGCGGCTTGTAGTCCGTCGGGGCCAAGTTCCACGGGGGAAAAGCCCCGCGCCAGTTCGCGTATGTGCTCAATGGCCGTGGTCGTCAGGGATTCCAGGCGGGACGCCTCGGGCGCTTCTGGCAGGTGTTGGGCGGCCAGTTTTCGCGCCAGATTCTGCGCCAGGAAGGCCAGTCCGGTTAATTCCTGCCCCAAGCCGTCGTGCAAGTCGTGCCCGATGCGCCGTTGTTCCTGTTCGCTGATCTGCAACACCTGGCGCTCCAGGGCACGAATAGTGGTAATGTCCTGGGTGATCTGGGCAAACCCATACAAGGTGCCGGCGGTATCGTGCAGCGGTGTGGTGATGACGTTCGCCCAGAAACGCGCGCCATCCTTGCGCAGGCGCCACCCCTCATCCTCGTGTCGGCCGTGGCGCGCCGCATCGGCAAGTTGCCGTTCGGGCTTGCGGCGCAGCACGTCTTCGGCCGGAAAGAAGCAGGCAAAATTTTGCTCCACAATTTCCCGGGCTTCAAAGCCATGGATGCGGGTGGCGCCGGCATTCCAACTCGCCACCCGTCCGCGGGCATCGAGCATGATAATCGCGTAATCCGCCACCCCCTCCACCAGGAGCCGGAAGCGCTCCTCGCTTTCCTGCAAGCGGTCATTGGTCTGTTGCAGTTCGGCGGTACGCTGGCGGACGCGCTGTTCCAATTCCGCGTGGGATTGCTGCAACGCCAGTTCGGCGCGCTTGCGCAGCGACGTAAGCGAACTGATCAGCAGCGACACCATGAGAAACACCACCAGACGGATCGCGTCGTCCACATCGAAGACCAGGCTGCTGTTGACGAAGTAATACGCGCTGGCCCAGCCGGCCAGGGCCGTCGAGAGCAAGCCCGGCCCCATGCCCCCAAACCAGGTGCTCAGCATCACCGCCGCAAAGAACAACGGCGAAATACTCTCCCCCAGCAACGGCTGAATGTCCCGTGTGACCACCGTTGCCAGTACCACGGATACGACCGCAAACCCATAGCCCAGAAACTGGCGCAGCCAGAATCTGGTGGCACCGGGCCGCCGGACATTTACCGTAGACTGCACGTGCGTCCTCCGGACCAAAAGATGCCACGTAAACACCAGACCACGAACCGGATAAGACGGATTCCATCAGGCCCGGTGGGCGTCCGTTGCCATGACGTTATACCATTGATCGGGGGCTTTGTGCACCGCCGAAGCCGGCAGCGGCCCACGGGATGCAACCCCGGAGTCCCAAGGCGCTCAAGATAAACGACGCATGAATCTGAAAAGAATGCTCCCGGTCCGACGCACCAGCCGCAACGTTAATAAAGTGTTAAGAACCGCCATGCCGCGGGCTCCAGTTTCCATTTACGCCCCCGCTACGGCTATACTTCTCGGTTTTGGACGGCGGTCCTGATCCGCTTTCCGTGTCGATGTTGGCGCGGATTTTGACGTACATGGTATTGACTGGTGCCTCATGAAATTGATCCCAAGCTCCATTCTGCCCAAGAACATCCTCACCACCATCAAGCGCGGCGGCAGCGCCATCCAGGTTTCCAAACGCCTGATCCAGACCGCCGCTGATGCGCCGGTGGTGGCGTTGGCCACCATGGAAACGCAGGCCGACGGCCTGACGGAAGAGGTGGCCCACGAACGCCTGGTCCAGTGCGGCCCCAACGTGGTCACGCATGAAGCACGCTTTCCCAAGTTGCGCCTGTTTATCCGGGCGTGCCTCAATCCACTGGTGATTCTGCTCTCGGTGTTGGTGATCATTACGTTCTGGACGGCGCAGGAAAAATCGGACTACATCGGCGGCGTCATCATGATCGCCATGATTGTCCTGGGCGTCTTCCTGCGTTTCCTGCAGGAAGCCCGCGCCGATACGGCCGCCGCCAAGCTCAAAGCCATGATCCGCGTCACCGCCACCGTGGTGCGCGGTGGCCAGCCGCGCGAGATTCCCCTGGGCGAACTGGTGCCCGGCGATGTGGTCAAGCTGGCCGCCGGCGACATGATCCCCGCCGATCTGCGCATCCTGTCCTGCAAGGACCTGTTCTTGATTCAAGCCAGCCTCACCGGCGAATCGTTTCCGGTCGAAAAATTCGACGCCCCGGAAAAGCTCGAGGCCGGCAAAATGCCGCTGGAACTTAAGAATGTCTGCTTCCTGGGTACCAGCGTGGAAAGCGGTTCGGCCACCGCCGTGGTGGTCGAAACCGGGCTCAAGACCTACCTGGGTTCCATGGCTGGCGCCGTCACCGGCGGGCCGCCCGCCACCAGCTTCGACAAGGGTGTGGCCAGTTTCACCTGGCTGATGCTCAAATTCATGGGCGTCATGGTGCCGGCGGTTTTCATCATCAACGGCCTGTTCAAGCATATCTGGTGGGGGCCCGATGGCGCCTTCATGTTTGCCTTGGCGGTGGCCGTCGGCCTGACCCCGGAAATGCTGCCCATGATCGTGAGCGTTTGCCTGTCCAAGGGCGCCCTGCTGATGTCCAAGAAGAAGGTCATCGTCAAGCGCCTCAACTCGATCCAGAACCTCGGCGCCATGGATGTGCTCTGCACCGACAAAACCGGCACGCTGACCATGGACCACGTAATCCTGGAAAAATCCTGCGACGTGGTGCGCAAGGACGACACGGGCGTATTGCAGATGGCGTTTCTCAACAGCCATTTCCAGACGGGGCTCAAGAATGTACTCGACCGCGCCGTCTTGCAACACCAGGAGGTGCATCAGGATGTAACGATCGCCGAGTACTCCAAGGCCGACGAAATACCCTTCGACTTTGTCCGCAAAATGATGTCGGTGGTCGTGGCCAAGCCCGATGGCCAGCACCAGTTGATCTGCAAGGGGGCGCCGGAATCGGTCTTTGACCGCTGCACCCAGTTTGAGCTCGACGGCGAACTCTACCCGATGGAACAGTTGCTCCTCGATGAACTCAAGGAGGAATACGACCAGTTGTCCTCCGATGGTTTCCGCGTGCTGGCGATCGCGTTTAAAAACAGTGCACCGAAAATTGCCTACAGCCGCGACGACGAGCACGATCTGATTCTCAAAGGATACGTGGCGTTTCTGGATCCGCCCAAGGAGACCGCGGCGCCGGCCATCCGGGCGCTCAACGGCCACGGCATTGCGATCAAGGTCCTCACCGGCGACAACGAACTGGTGTCGCGCAAGATCGGCAAGGAAGTAGGCCTGCCGCTGGATTTCGTGCTCACCGGCCCCAAGGTCGAGGTGATGACCGATGCCGAACTGGCCGAAGCGGCGGAGAAGACGACCCTGTTCGTGCGCCTCTCGCCGGCCCACAAGCAGCGCATCATCAAGGCGCTCCAGAGCCGCGGCCATGTGGTCGGCTTCATGGGCGACGGCATTAACGATTCGCCGGCCCTGCGCGCTGCCGACGTGGGCATTTCGGTCGATACCGCCGTGGATATCGCCAAGGAAGCCGCCGATGCGATCCTGCTGGAAAAGAGTCTAATGGTGCTCGAAGAGGGCGTCATCGAAGGCCGCAAGGTTTTTGCCAACATTCTCAAGTACGTGCGCATGGGCGCCAGTTCCAACTTCGGCAACATGTTCAGCGTGCTGGGCGCCAGCGTCATGTTCCCCTTCCTGCCGATGCGCCCCATCCAGATTTTGACCAACAACCTGCTCTACGATTTTTCGCAGGTGCCCATTCCCACCGACGAAGTCGATCCGGAGCAGGTCTCCAAGCCGCGGCCGTGGTCCATGAAGGAGATCACGCGCTTTATCCTGTTCATCGGGCCGTGCAGCTCGATTTTCGATTACACCACGTACCTGATGATGTGGTTTGTCTTCAAGTGCAACTTGGTGGAAAAACTTATCCCGCCGACGCCCGGGCTCGTGGAACACTTTTCCAAAGTAACCGCCGGTGATCCCAATACCACCTACGCGGCCGCCCTGTTCCAGACTGGTTGGTTTGTCGAATCCTTGCTCACCCAGACGCTGATCATTCACGTGATCCGCACCAACAAGATTCCGTTTATCCAAAGCCGGGCCAGTTTGCCGCTGGTGGTCACGTCGGTCTGCATCATGCTGGCGGGCGCCTGGCTGCCGTTTTCGCCCCTCGGGCTGGCGCTGGGTTTTGTACCCTTGCCGATTCTCTTCTGGCCGCTGTTGCTGCTGACGCTGCTGATCTACGTGGTGCTCACGCAACTGGTCAAGGTGTGGCTGATCCGTAAAGTGTGGATCTGACGTGCTCAAAAGCGTCCGGCGCTGTATAAATTAGCGCCATGACACTGCCTGCTGCCACCCATCCCACGGACACGGTCGTTCCCCCGGAACGGCTGCTCGCTTGGCTGCGCCTGGCGCGCATCCCGAATATCGGCCCGGTGCTGGTGAAGCGTGCCTTAACCGCCTTGGGCACGCCCGAGCGCGTGCTGGCCGCCGCTCCCGCGGTGCTCTCGGCCATCGAGGGCATCGGCACCCACCGGGCCCAGGCTTTCGGCCAGGCCTTGGGTGCCGACGCGGCGGCGCAGGAAATTGCCACCGCCGCCGAACACGGCATTGTCGTGCTGTGTCCCGATCATCCCAATTGGCCGCCGGGCCTGCGCAATATTCCCGATCCGCCGATCGTGCTCTTTGTGCGGGGCCATCTGGACGCGCAGGATGCCGTCGCGGTGGGCATTGTCGGTTCGCGGAACTGCACCCTTTATGGCCAGGAGCAGGCCAGCCGCTTTGGGGCGCTGCTGGCGGGCGCCGGTATCACCGTGATCAGCGGGGGGGCCAGAGGCATTGATTCGGCAGCGCACCATGGCGCCCTGCGGGCGCGCGGGCGCACGCTGGTGGTCCAGGGCTGCGGCCTTTTGAGCTGCTATCCGCCGGAGAACCTGGAACTTTACGAGTGCATTGTCAATGAAGGGCGGGGCGCGATCCTGAGCGAATTGCCGCTGGAGGAGCCGCCCCTGGCCGAGAATTTTCCGCCGCGCAATCGCATCATCGCCGGCATGAGCCTGGGCGTGCTGGTGGTCGAGGCCAACAAGCGCAGCGGCTCGCTGATCACCGCCCGGCTCGCCGCCGATGACTACGGCCGCGAAGTCTTCGCCCTGCCCGGGCGGGTCGATTCGGTTAGTAGTTCCGGAACGCACCATTTGATCAAGACCGGTGCCGCCCACCTGGTCGAAGACTTGCAGGACGTGCTCGATGCCCTGGGCGATGTCGGCCGGGTGCTTACGCCGGCTACCGCGCCAGCGGCGCCCGAACCCATTGCGGCGGATCTTTTTTCGCACGCGGTCGTGGATGCGGCAACACCACCACTGCAGCCGCCGGCATCAGCGCCGTCCGCGCCGCTGCCCGTGGCCGCATTGACGCCGGTGCAGGCCAAGATTGTCGGGGCGCTCGATGGCGCCAGTGCCAACGTGGATGATATCTGCGACCGCGCCGGCCTGCCCGCCGCCGTGGTCATGGCCGAATTGACCCTGCTGCAGATCCGTGGCACCGTGGTGCGGCTGCCGGGTAATTGCTTTGCAACCAAACGTGCCTAAGGGGTGGCTGGCGGGCAGCAAGCCTTCTCCGCACGATCAAGATGCAACGCATACATTTGGCCGCGCCCGCGTTATGCTATGCGACTTATCGGAATACGGCGCATAACAGGAGACGGCGGATGGACGCAATGGGTGGTCAAAGGCGGGCGGGCGGGCGCCTCTTCATCATGATGGTGCTCGAGTTCTTCATCTGGGGGGCGTGGCTGCCGCTGATCTTCGGCTACCTGCCGAGCCTGGGATTCAACCCGGTACAGCAGGCTTGGATTCTCAACGCCTTTCCCATCGCCGCGATCGTGGGCATGTTCTTCAGCAACCAGTTCGCCGATCGCTACTTCTCGGCGGAAAAGTTCCTGGCGTTCAGCCACCTGGTCGGCGGCCTGGCGATGACCGGCCTGGGCTTCACACGATCCTTTGTCCCGTTCCTCACGCTGATGTTCATCTATTGCCTGTTCTATGTGCCGACGCTCTCGATCACCAACTCGATCGCCTTTGCCAGCCTGAAGGACGCCAAACGCGAGTTCGGAATCGTGCGCATGGGCGGCACACTGGGCTGGATCCTGGCCGCCTGGCCATTCACGTTTATCCTGGTGGACTGGGATAAAGTGCACGCGGCCAATCCGCAGGGGTTGGTGGCGTGGCTGAGCACCGTCCTGGCCAGCGGCCTCACCGGTGCCGCCCTGCAGGACGCCACGCGCTGGACGTACATCGTGGCCGGCAGCGCCTCGCTGCTGCTGGCGGCTTTCAGTCTGGTGCTGCCGCACACGCCGCCACAAAAGAAGGCTGAAGGCGGCGCGGAGAGCCTCGCCTGGCTCGAAGCGCTCAAGTTGCTCAAGCATCCCTTCATCCTGGTGCTGTGGATCGTGACATTCATTGACGCGTTCGTTCAGAATGGCTATTTCAACTGGACCGGCACATTCCTGGGCACTCCGATCGCCAAGGGAGGCGTCGGCCTTCCCGGCAACTGGATCATGCCGGTGATGAGCATCGGGCAGATTTCCGAACTGCTGACGATGTTCATACTGGGCGCGGCGCTTAAGAAACTTGGCTGGCGCGCCACGCTGATCGTGGGCATTCTCGGCCACGCGGCGCGCTTCGCGATCTACGCGTACTTCCCGCAGCACATGGAACTCATCGTGCTGGTGCAGTTGCTCCACGGCATCTGCTACGCCTTCTTCTTCGCGGCCGTCTACATCTTTGTCGAAGCCTACTTCCCGAAGGATGCCCGCGCCAGCGCCCAAGGCCTGTTCAATGTGATGATCCTGGGCATCGGCGTGCTGGTCGCCAATTCGGTTTGCCCGTACCTCATGCAGAAGGTGTTTACTAAGCCGGAAACGGGTACCGATTTCCATACGCTGTTCCTCGTGCCGTGCGGCGCGGCGCTGCTGGCGACAGTGGCCCTGGCGCTGTTCTTCCATCCGCCGGCACAGTCCGATGCATCCGCGACTCCGCCCCCGCGCTCTTGAGTTTCCTGACTTAAGGCGTGGGTATGCGCATTGGCTGCTGGATATCCGGTCACATCGTAGTTCATTTTACGACCCGTAGCGGCACACCTTTGGACCGCCATCTGGACCGCGCCAACTGTCGGCACCGTGGTCTACCTGCTATTATTCTCCGTATTGTGGAAGGATAAGGTCGGCAAGCTGGAAGAAACCCATGGCGCAAGTTAGAGCCGACGGCGTGGCCGTATACGTGTACCGCCGCAGTGGTGCATTGATCGAGTTCCTGCAACTCTACCGTTCCGCCGGCACCGGCGAGTACCAGCACTCCTGGCAGATCTGCTACGGCGGCATCGAACCGGGGGAAACAGCGGTGCAGGCGGCGCTGCGCGAACTAAAGGAAGAAACCGCCCTGGCCCCGCGGGAAATGTTTCAGATTGAATACCTGGAGAATTTTTACTTTCGCCTGCACGATTACGTCCTGATGATGCCGGTGTTCGCGGCCCGGGTGGAAGCCGCCGATCCCATTATTCTCAATGAAGAGCACACCGCCTTCCGCTGGGTGTCGGCGGCGGATATCCCCACGCACTTCATGTGGCGCACGCAGCGCGAGGCGCTGCGCATCATCGAAGAAGAAATCCGCCAGCCTGGCCTGGCCATGCATCTGCTGCAGGTGGATCTGGAAAAAGAACGCTGAGCGACTCGCGCACCAGGAATAAATTAGCCACCAATGAACACGAATGAACACAAATTCAGAATATTTAATAATCACATTCCCCTGGAAGACCAGCAGTGCCTGCCATTTGTCCCCATTCGTGTTTATTGGTGTTCATTTGTGGCTAATTTACGTCGGCCAGCAGAGAATCGACCCCGCAACCGAAGACATAAACACGAAGCCACGAAGAACACGAAGGACCACGAAGCGAGCAAAGAAGAAGTTGGAATTTGGAAGGCAATTTGATGATTGATCCATTGGTTTCTTGGAATTTGATTCGTTCCCGATACCGATCGGGATCATTCGTCATTCGTCATTGCCGCACCTCCAGGCATCTGGCGTAAGGGAAGGCCCCATGGCCGAATACATCACCGACGACGCGGTTTGCCTGCGCGTGACCGATTTTTCTGAAACCTCGCAGATCGTCGCGCTCTTCACAGCGCATCATGGCATCCTGGGCCTGATTGCCAAGGGTTCCAAGCGCCAATCCAAAAAGGGGACCGGACCCATTTCCGCCCCGCTGGATCTGCTGGCCGCGGGGCAGGTGATCTTTATACCCGCCAAAGGTGCGGCGGAGTTGGGCACGCTGGCGGGGTGGGAACTCACCGATCCGCGCCGCGGCCTGCGCAGCAATCTGGCAGCGCTCCATGCCGGCTACCTGGCGGCAGAGGTCACGCTGGGCCTGCTCCACGCGCACGATCCGCACGATGAGTTGTTTCCCGAATTGCAGACCGCCCTGGACTTGCTGGCCACCCCGCACCGCACTCGGGCCATTGTGGCGTATCTCAAAACCGCGCTGACGGCGGCGGGCTATCAGCCGCACCTGGACGCGTGCGTGGTCTGCGGTCGCGCGCCGGTGCCCGAACAAACCTGGCAATTTGTGCCCAGTGCCGGGGGTATTGTATGCCCGGACTGCGCGCCGGCCGGCACCACCATCCGCATCCCCGGCCGCATTGTGCTGGCCCTGGAGCGCCTCCCCTCGCCGGTACAATTGGCCGCCGCCCCGCCGGACCGCCCGGCCGACCCCGCGGCGCTGCAACTGGCGCTGACCGTGCTGGTGGCGCAGGTTGAGACCGTTTTAGGTCGTAAATTGCGCACCGGCAGCCTGTTGGCGACAATCTTCAAGTAGTCTGGGTAGGGCCAGATTTTGTGGCATTTCCGAGCCGCGACCGTAAGGGAGCGACCGCGCTGCGATCGAACGTCCATTGGTCGCTCCCTAACGGTCGCGGCTCGGTTGATGCTCTGGTATCACACGATTGCAACAAATCCTGGCCACTCACCCAGTTGCCGTCTGGCCGGCGGTTTTTTCTCGCATTCCCGCGGGCTTTGGAACATACTACCGATATAGACGCTGGCCAATTCCGGCTAGCGCTGGCGGATCAACGAAGGGAGGTTTCCATGCAACGGCAAATCTTCGGAACCATTGTGGCCACGCTACTATTCCCCCTGGCCACCTTCGCGGCCGACATGCAGGTGAATCTCGGCAATGCCACCAGCGTCAGCATTGCCAAACCCGCCGGCGATCTGATACCCACCACCTTCAACCTGCCCCACGGCCAATCCGGCTGGGTGGTCAAAGTATCCAAAGAAGCGCTCTGCACGCCCGGTTACGGCAAGGGCCAGATTTTCCTGGGCGGCGGCTTCAGTTCCAATGCGTTTTATGCCTTCAAAGCCTCCACCGGGCAAAAGGCCTGGCAAGTCCAGACGCTCGACAACGGCCCCACTTCCCCGGTGGAAGAAAATGGCGTGGTGGTCTACAACACCGAATCCTGCCATATTGAAGCGCTCGTCGCCAGCAGTGGCCAGCGCCTCTGGTCCGAGGCCATCGGCATGACGCTTTACACCCAGCCCGCGGTGGCCGGGGGCAAGGTGTTTACCACGCATCCGGTGTCCGAGGCCACGCCCAACCAGGGGCGGCGTTACAAGATGATGTGCCTGGACCTTAAGACCGGCCAGCACTATTGGGATACCGATATCAGTTGCGATGTGCTGGCCGCCCCCGTGGTCGCCAATGGCCGGGTCTACTTTACCTGCGGCGATGGCCAGGCTTACTGCCTGCGGCAGGAAACCGGCGGCATGGTCTGGCAGGAACAATACATGGGCACCGCCGCGCCGCTGGTGGCCAATGCCAGCGTCGTCATGCCCGTCCAGGACAACGCGGGCCATGAAGGGCTCAAGCGCTTCGACGCCCAGGGCGGCGATGAAAAGGATTCCGTGCCGCTGACTTCCGCGCGGGTGGAATCCATCAAGCTCCAGAAAGAGGTGCTTGTGCCGTGGGATTACCAGGGCCCGCGCCCGGTGCTGGCCCAGGGGCAGATCATCAGCGCCCAGGACAACACGGTAACGAGCTTGAATGTGGACACCGGCAAAATCGATTGGCGCGTGACCTTCCATAGTTTTATGCGCTTTGGCGGCGGCGCCATGTTCACCCCCCTGGCCTTGGGCACCGGTAAAGTCTACCTGGCCAGCACCGACGGCCACGTGCTGTGCCTCAACCAGGCCGATGGCACGGTCCTGTTTAATTACGCCACCGGCCAGAGCTTCGCCACCCAGCCCATCCTGGCCGAAGGCAACATTTACCTCACCACCACCACCGGCCTGCTGCTGTGCCTGAAAACCGGCGACCCCGCCGCCGACGGCTGGTACGGCTGGGGCGGGAATGCGGCGCATAACAAACAGTGATGGCTTGCGGCATTAAGCGCGTTCTAGAAAACAACCACAGAGGCACAGAGACGCAGAGAATTTCACAGAGACTAATAAAGAGCTAAATGTTTCTTCAGGCGTGGCATGACCGTCCTGCGCATGGAAATTTGGGCATCCGAAGAAGCAGGAACCATACGGTTTGTTCTCATAATGCGATGGAAAGCGTTCGCGTCTTCCGCAGTGCCTTTTTTCACCTGAGGAGTTCTTCCATGATTCAGGAGCTTATGGTGCCGGAAGCTCTTTGCTGTACGCAGCGCGATGTCCGCCAGGTCAGCTCGCGAATAGTCCGGGAGATGTTCCGTAGCGGTAGTGCTAACAGCATCGGCGGCCTGGTGGACGTTCGCACCCGCCCGGAACCTCTGGCGCTGTCCTATTCGCTTATTAATCCACTGGAAGCATGCCTCAACCTTCCGGAGAAGCAGTTCTATTTCTGTCTCATCTTTCGGAACATGCAAGAATCATCACTAGATACCAGAGCAGGCCCGTTCGGCCCCGCCTGGGACGATTGGTATATACGGGTTCGCGACCTTATCCTTGCCAGCCTCGATCACTTCTGGTTCTGTGTCGCGCTCCTTTCACATGCAAATCTCAATCTCCCGAATTCGCCGCTGTGCCATCAGGAATCGCGACGTGTTTACTTCCAAATGGTAAAGAAGATCCTTGTCTGGGTGCCGTCCATCATTGAGTTGCAATAGTCCGGGCGGGTAAATCGAGGAGGTTCCCTGGCATTGACGTGGTGGAGTATGTGGGGACTGTCGCTTTTCCAAGCGAGTTATTCCGCAGGGGTGAACTTCGGCACGCATCAACAATGGCTCGCGATCCAGAAGCAAGAGTCCCGTGAAGCCGTACGAATGCTTGAGTCGCTGGTTGATAATCTCGCGTCCTCGCAGAATGAGCTGAGTACAAAATGATGAAAACGATAACGGTGGATCTTTTCTTGTCCGTCGATACCGGCCGACGGGGGCGTCGGTACCATTGGGATACGATCTGACCCCACCCATAGCGGTCGAAGATTGCCACCCCCGCCCACGCCAGTTGGCAACCTTCGATGGCATTCTTCGGTTTTCGGGGTCAAAAACGCGGTTTTTGGGGTGACGACACTTCGCGCGGTGGCACTCTTCGACAGCACCGCCAGCTAATCGCCACACATTTTTCACATTACAAGAGATGTGCCGCTGTCATCCGGACCGGCGTGAACATCGGGCCGAATCGGAGAATCAACAATCCCCATCCAGAATTAGAACCCACCGCCGGAAAAATTCGCAAGCTGCTATGCGAACCCGTGCGCACCTTTGGGAAATTCGCTCAAAAACGCCATCGAGTGCGCACCTATGGGCGCGGGAAGGAATGGCATTCGCCTACGAAAGGGAAATTGGTTGCCGATGCGGGTGTCGAGACGTATTATTTCATGGTATCGGCGAAGTGTGCTGAGTAGCGAATGATGATGGAACTCAAAACTTGCCCAACCTGTGGTAGCCATGCCATACGGTCTGTCACGCGAACCCTGCGGCGACTGTGGCGGGGCCAGCCGTACCAAGTACCGGCCGTAACATTCTTTGAATGTCCGACCTGTGGGGAACAGGTTTTCGCCCCTCCGGCGCTCGACAAGATTGAAGCCCACCGCCCCCTTGGGGTAACGCCCGCCAAGGTGGACCGCGCCAAGCCGTTCCGGCGCCGCAAGCCACAACCAGTCCGCGGTGCCGCGCGAAACGAATTCCGAGCACAATGATCGAAACGGACTGTCCAGCTCCGTACTCCAAACATACGCTCTTCCGGCGTCCGTTCGTCACTTGCAGGGTTTCACCAGAGCCTGTGGTATTCCGAACAACGGCACGGGCGACGGGGAGTGTAATCGGCCGCGGCCGATATGGGGGACGGCTGGAAGCCGACGTTACGTTGCGCGGCCTTCGCCGGGCTGGCGGTAGAACTTGAAATACTTTTCCGGCACGCCGGCGACGCTTACGGGCTCGTAGGTGTTCACGTAGCCGGGGCGGTAGTTTTTGCGGGTCAGGCCCGGCGTGAGTTCCAGGCCGCCTTTGATGTCGAAGCCGGCGGTCGATTCGCCCTCTTCGGGCATGGCCACCGGGGAGTAATAGTGGGTGGCGCCGCGGGTTGGGTCGGTGGTGGGGTCGGCCGTCTGCATCTCCGCCGCCAACTGGGTGGTGGCGGCGGTGGCGGGCAGATGCGTGCTGAATTTGCCTGCGGCCAAAACCACCGACACACGGTCGGTCGGGTGGCGGCGCAGGCGGTTGCGTATGGTCCAGGCCACCCCCCGCTGCTCGGCGGACGAATACTCGCCGGCCTCGCTGGCGATGAGCCGGGAGAGCACCGGAATGTCCAACACTTGGAAATAGGCCTTTGCCGGCATGGGATGATCCTCCGCAATCTTCGGGCGCAGTTATACCACCGTGCCCGTTCGCGGTACATGCCATTTCTTCGCACGCTGCGCAAATTGTCTTGGCCGCTTGCGCATGCCCAGCTTTAGAATCTGCGGTCCGATCTCGCGGTCTTTCTTCGTGCGTCTTCGTGGCTTCGTGACTTCGTGTTTATTCTTTTTGGTTGCGGCCATGCCGCGCCGGGTCTCCGTGTTCCAAAAGGAATTCGGCAATAGAGCCGCGACTGTACGGGGCGACCGATCGACCTTTGTACGCAGCGCGGTCGCTTCCTAACGGGCGCGGCTCGGAAATGCCCTACAATCTGGCCACACCGATTTGCCCGGAAAGCCGCTTTTTTCCATGCCGCGCTTCGCGTAACATGGCCGGCTATGACACAGATGGCTTCTCATTCGTCGTGGAATATCAGCCGCAGCGGGACGGCTTGTCAGGCTTGTGGCGTGGCGTTGGAACCGGGCAAGGGCTGCTGGGCGGCGCTGGTCGAGGGATTCGTGGCCGCGCCCCCGGTCGAGGGCGCCCCGGCCGAGACTTCCCCCTCCACCCCCTCAAAACCGACGGCACCCTATATCCGCTTGGATTTTTGTGAAGCCTGCTGGGCCGCCGATAAACGGCCGGCCGCGCCGGCCAGCGTGTTTTGCTTCTGGAAGACCGCCATCCCGGTGCCCCAGCAGAAGAAGAAGCTGCTGGTGGATGATGCGGTGCTGGTGGAAGTGTTTACCCGCCTGGGCGAGCGCCAGACGCCCGAGGATGTGCGGTTCCGTTTTGTGCTGGCGCTGATCCTGATGCGCAAGCGTTTGCTGAAATATGAAGGCATCAAGGAACCGGCCAGTGCCGGCGATAACCCCCGGCCCGAGGTGTGGAAGATGCAGCCTCGCGGCGGCGGCGAACCGACGGAAGTCATTAATCCGCAATTGACCACGGATCAGATTGCCGAAGTGTCGCAGCAGCTTTCGAGCATCCTGGCGGAGGAGATTTGAGCTTTGGGGAACCGCAGATAAACCCAGCGCGGCATGGCCGCAACCAAAACCTAAACACGAAGGCACGAAGACGCACGAAGAAAGGCAACGAGAGGGAACCACAGATGAACACAGATATTATGAAAGGTGCGGCGAATCGTTTTGATTGCGGAGAATGATCGTTTGGGCTGCGGGTCGATTGTTCGGGCGACTTCCGCGGCCAATGCGTTGCGTTATCTGTGTTCATCTGTGGTTTCACATCGAGCGTAAAATAGCGATGGATGATTAGAAGGCAGAATTACTTTCAGGGAAACGATGCTCGCGTATTACCTGCACAATTTGAATCCGAAGATCTTTGAGATCCATGGCTATGGGCCGCGGTGGTATGGCTTTTCGTACCTCATGGGTTTTCTTTGCGCGTACCTGCTGGTGCTGAAACTGTCGCGGCAGAAGATTCTCCAGGTGCCGCGCGAAAAAGTGCCGGACATGGTCACGCTGTTTTGTATTTTCGGCGTGCTGCTGGGCGGGCGGCTCGGGTACGTGCTGTTTTACGGCCCGCATCTGCTGGTGGACTTTGGCCGCAGCTTTCCGTACTGGGGCGTGCTGCGCGTCAACGAGGGGGGCATGTCCGCCCATGGCGGCGTGGTCGGAACCGTGCTGGCGGTGGGCTATTATGCCTGGCGCAACAAGGTCAGTGTGATCAACCTGTTTGATGCCTCCGCCATGGTGGCACCCATCGGGTTGATGTTCGGCCGGATCGCCAATTTCATCAATGGCGAATTGTATGGGCACATCACGAGCGTACCCTGGGCGGTACAGTTTCCCACGGAACTTCGCATGGCGCCGCCAACCCCGGGCGCGCCGACGGTTGATCCGGCCAGGGTCAACGCATTAATCGACCAGGTTTATCAGCAGTTTCCCGAAGTGGCGCGGCAGGCCCAGGAGTACGCCCCGGCCGATCAACGCGGCGTCGCCATCGACAAGATCATCCAGATGGTGCAGGCGGGCAATCAACAAATCGCCGACCTGTTGCGGCCGGTCTTGCCGGCCCGGCATCCCTCGCAACTTTACGAAGCCTTGCTCGAGGGCCTGTTGCTGTTTGTAATCTGCTGGACCGTCGGCCAGATGTGGCGCAAGAAGGGGATGGCGAGCGGGGCCTTTCTGGTGTTTTATCCTATAATGCGAATTACGGGGGAGCAGTTTCGCGTTGGTGATTCACCCCGGCATATCTTCGGGATGGAATTAAGCCAAGGGGTGCTCTTGAGCATTCCGATGTTTCTTTTGGGGTTGGGATACTGGATCTACTTTGCACGCAAGGGACAGTTCGAACGTTCAACGTCCAACGTTAAACGTTAAACGTCCAAAGATGCTTTATCATTGAACGTTGGAAGTTGAACGTTGGACGTTTTGTCTTTCCTCCCAATAGGTTGTCCACAAAGTGACAACGGACCACGGACCGGTTCCCGCAGACCCGTTCCCGCACCTTTCCCTTAAAGTGCGTTCCGACTAAACTACTGTGCTTAACGGTGGCGTGGCGGAGCACTGTCTCGGGACCACCGCCGGGCTCAAATAAGGACACTTCATGCCCATTGAAATCACGATGCCCAAACTGTCGGATACCATGACCGATGGCACCCTGGTCAAATGGCTCAAACACGAGAATGACAAGGTCAACCCCGGCGACATAATCGCGGAGGTGGAAACGGACAAGGCCACCCAGGAACTCGAAACCTTTGAAGCCGGAACGGTGGCCCGGATCGTGATACCCGAAGGGGCCAAGGTTCCCGTGGGCGGGTTGATTGTCGTGATTGCCCGGCCCGGCGAAGATGTGGCCCAAGTGAGCGCTGGCGTGAACATGCCGGCCGGCTCCGCGGCCGCGGTGGCACCCAAGGCCTCTTCCCCCGCCGCCATTCCCGGCGCCGAACTCGCCGGCCCCGCGGAAGAAATTCCCGCCGATACCGGCGCGCCGGTGGCGGTGGAAGATCACCTGGAAGGGGCCGAGCAGATCCGGCGTATCGGCAAGGTGCGCGTCTCGCCGGTGGCCCGGAAGATGGCCGAGGAACTGGGCCTGGATGTCGCGTTGATCCCGGGCACGGGTCCCGATGGCCGGGTTATCAAGCGTGATGTCCTGACGGCGGCTGCCCGCCCGCGGCGTACCGCTCCGGCACCGGCCGGCGTGCCCGCCGCGCCGATGGCAGGGGGGGAGGGGTTGGCAAGCAAGCGCATCGCCCTGAGCAATATGCGCCAGACCATTGCCCGACGCCTGGTGCAGGCCAAGCAGACCATTCCGCATTTCTACGTCTCGATTGATGTGGTGATGGACAAACTTCTGGACATGCGCCAGGACCTCAATGCGCAGATTGCCCCGGAAAAAGTGACGGTGACCGATTTTGTCGCCCGCGCCGTGGTGGTGGCGCTGACGCGCGTGCCGGCCATGAATGCCAGCTTTGCCGAAACGGAAATCATCCGCCATGGCAACGTCGACCTGGGCATCGCCGTGGCGCTCGAGGACGGCCTGGTGGTGCCGGTGCTCCGCGGGGCCCAGCACAAATCCCTGCGCGTGCTCTCGAATGAAATCAAGGCACTTTCCGCCGGCGCCAAGGCCGGCAAACTCAAAATCAACCAGATTACCGGCAGCACCTTTACCATCTCCAACCTGGGCATGTACGGCGTGAAGGAATTTGCCGCCATCATCAATCCGCCCGAGTCGGCGATCCTGGCGGTAGGGGGTACCGCGGCCCGACCGATCGTGCGCGACGGGCAGGTGGTGCCGGCGCAGGTAATGACCCTGACGCTCAGCGCCGATCACCGCGTGGTCGACGGCGCCCTGGGCGCCAAATTCCTGGCGGAACTCAAAACGATTCTGGAAAGCCCGTTGGCGCTGGTGTTGTGAGGGGGCAGGGTCGTCAGGCGCATGCTTTTCCCGCTAATCGTTATGCCGCACCGATGGGGCTCCGTTATTGAGGGACGCTTGTCACCCAGGGCTCGCTACGCTCACCCTGGGCTATCGTATTAAGCCCCTTCAGGGCGGAGAGACGCCGCCGCTTGCCAGGATTTTGCCCAGGCGCAGCAGCCGGGGATGCCGCCGCAGCCAGAGCGCCAGGCGCTGCAAGCGCCGGGCGGCCGTCGGGCCGATATCGGTGACGATCTGGCGGGCCGGCAGGCCCTGGGCGCGGTCGAGCTCCAGGGCCGCGTTGGCCGCCTGTAGCGTCGCGACGGTGGCCCCCAGCGCCGCGATCTGGCCGGTAAGTTCCTGCTCGATAGTCTGCCGCCGGCGGGTCTCGTCGGCCGCCTGGTGCTGGGCCGTCTCCACCGCCAGCCAGAAGCGGTAGGGCGTATAATTGTCCAGGACGCTAATGGGGGCGCGGAGGCGGTCGATCGCGGCCTGATCATTCGATTTGGCGTAGTAGCGGTTCACGCCGTCCCAGCAGGCTTCCTGGTAGCCGGCGCGCAGAATAAGCGGCTCCCAATCCGCGCGGGGATGATACGATCCATCCTCCACAAGAATGATGCGCGGCGGGTAGCGGACGAGGTCGGCGCCTTCCAAAGCCAGGCGCTCATGCCCTTCGACGTCGATCTTGAGAAAATCAATGGGCCCGGTGACATACTTGGCGCAGATCTCGCGGAGCGTCATGACGGGAATTTCATCGGTGGTGAGCGCGTGTCCGCTTTGCTGGAGGGTGGCGGCCACGGCCGGATCGAAGCTGGACAGTTCGTGGCTCTCGGCATGGAGATTGGGCAGCGTGCGAAAGAACTGGAGCGTCCCGCTTTGGTTCGCCAGGCCGACATTCAAGTTCACATCGCGCGGGCGGTCGGCCTGAAGCGCGGCGGCCAGGAAACGAACCGGCTCGATATTGATGCCGTGCCAGCCGTGGAGGTAAAAATGCTTGGTGACGTTGTTATTAACGGGGTGATTGGCGCCAGCATCAATGTAAAAGCCTTTGTATTCCGGGGGAAAGACCCGGGCCAGCAGCACATCTTCGCCAGTCTGGGCAAAGGAAATCATGGTCAGCGGGCCTCCCCGGTCAGCCCCAGCCAGCTTCGCAAATCGGCCGCGGTTACATGGCTTAAGTCCGGCACGGCAAAGTCCGCACAGCGCTGCAAGTCGGCCAGGGGCAGGCTGGTGGCCACCGCCAGTACGCGAATGCCCGCCGCCCGCGCTGCGGCGCAGCCGCCGGCACTGTCTTCGATCACCAGGCTCTTCTCGCGCCGGGGCAGGCCGTCGTACTCGGTAAACAGCAGGTCGAAAGTTTTGTTATAGCCTTCCGGGTCGGGCTTGCCGCGGCGCACATCTTCAATGGTGATGACGGCATCAAAGTGGGAGCGCAGGTTAAACGCCTCCAGCAGCGGCTCAATCTCGCAGCGCCGCGCCCCACTGCAAATGGCCCGCGGCACGCGCCATTCCTCCAGCCAGCCGAGCACCGTGCGCACACCCGGCAGCGGCTGGGCAAATTCATGCAGACCGCGGTCGTAATGGTCCTCTTTGGTCTGGCAGAGTGTCGCGACGCGCTGGGCGGTGGGCGTGATGCCCTGGTCCTGGAGCATGTGCCAGAAGCCTTCGCGATTGCCGTAGACGATGTAGCGGGAAAAATAGACTTCCGGGGTAATGGTGATCCGGGCGCCCAGCAGGGTCTGGCAGGCTTCCAGGGCCTGGTTGTAGGCCGCCAGGTGGAGGCGCTCGGTGTCGGCCACCACGCCGTCAAAATCAAAAATGACGCAGGCTTCAGGCATTGCCCGCCTTGCCGCGCGGGAGCTGGCGCACCACACGCTTGCCCAGGCGCAGCAAGGCGGGGTGCCGGCGCACCCACAGTGCCGCGCGTTGGAGGTGGCGGGCGGCCGTACCGCCGATATCCGCGACAATCTGCCGCGCCACGGTGGTCTGGGCAAAATCCGGTTGCATGCTTTCGGCGGCATCCAGCGCGGCGCGCAGGGACTGGAGCTGGGCCGCCAGGACGTTCCCATCCCCCTGCCCGCGCCCGACGACATCCAGCGTGACCCGCACCGCCTCGATCTGCGCTGCCAGATTGCGCACCAGGGCCTGGTGGCGGTTGGCGGTTTCCATGGCCACCAGATAGCGGTAGGGGATGTAGTCGTCCAGGACGTTCACCGGCGTGCGCAGGCGGTCCAGCGCTTCCTGATCGCCAAGGCCCACGTAGTAGCGGTTTATGCCGTCCCAGGTGGCTTCCTGATAATCGGCCTGGAGAATAAACGGTTCCCAGTCGGACCGGGGGTGATAGGCGCCATCCTCCACCAGGATGACCCGCGGCCGGAAACGCCGCAAGTCCGCCCCCTCCAGCGCCAGCCGTTCGTGCCCTTCGACATCGATTTTGAGAAAATCGATCGGCCCGCTCACATGTTTTTCGCAGACCGCGCGCAACGTCAGCACGGGTATTTCGTCGGTGACGACCTGGTGTCCACTTTTCTCCATGGCCGCCGCCACCAAGGGGTCAAAACAGGACAATTCATGGCTGTCCTTATGCAGGTTGGGCAGCAGGCGGTAGAACTTGAGCGTTCCACTTTCGTTGGACAGGCCGACATTCAACGTCACATCGCGCGGGCGGTCGGCCTGGAGTGCCGCGGCCAGGTGGGTCACCGGCTCGATATTGATCCCGTGCCAGCCGTGCTCGTAAAAATGCTTGGTGACGTTGTTATTGACCGGATGATTGGCGCCGGCATCGATGTAGAACCCCTTGTGGTCCTTGGGAAACACGCGTGCCAGCAGCACGTCTTCACCGGTTTGGGCATAGGAAATCATCACAGGTTTTCATCCTTCGCGGGAGCAACCACGGCATCACCGCCCCGGCGCCGACGGGCCAAAAAGACACAAAACAAAAGTATAAAGGCCCCTTTAAGGTTCCTCAAGCTCCATCCGCCGCGTCCCATTGATCCACGCCACCGACTTGGCGTTTACGTCATAGCGGCGCAGCCATTGTTGCAGGAGCCGGCGTACAGCCGCTTCGACCACCGGGCCGTTGATGCCATCGACGCGCTCGAGGTTATAGTTCGGCGGATAGTTTCCGCTTTGGCCGTTGATGGTGTACTTGCCGAGCTGTTCGGCGGCCCAGATGGCTTCCACGTGAACGTTGACGGATGTTTCCCCGAGCGGCGCGCGGTCTGCGGGCGTGGTGTAATAGAAGATGGATGCGTCCGCCGGGATGACATCTGCGATGGCGGCAATGCGGTCGCGCAGCGTTTGGCGATCAAAAGAGCGGTCATCCTGCAATTGTTCGCCCACGCAAGCCAAGCCCAGCAGCAAAGCCAGCCACAGCAGGCCGCGCCGGTGCAGGTGATCGAGTATATAGGCCAGAGCGACCGCGGCCGGCAGCAGCAGCATCAGGCCGATGCGCGCCACGGCGCGAATGGCGCCGGCGCCCGGCACGACTTTATAAATCAGCCACCACAAGCTGCCGCCGCCATGCCACACCGTGGGCAAAATGATCAGGCATACGGCGACCAGGGACAGCAGGTAGTAGCGCGGGTGCCGGCGCCCGTGCCACGCGGCAGCCACCACCAGCGGGGTAGTAAACACGCCCAGGCCGAGGATGTGCTCCCAGCCCATGGGCATGGCCTGGAGGCGCGGCCAGTGCGTCCACATCCAGCGATGCACGATGTTATCCGGCCCCAGGCAAATCCAGGAATAGATGTGCGGCAACAGGGGCAGAATATCCGCCCGCGTGCGGTGGGAGGATTGGTAGGTGCCCAGGTAGTGCAGGGCCACCGGCGCCAAAAGCAGGCCGGCGCCGACCGCCGCCAGGCCGAAGGTCAGGTAATGCCGGCGTACGGTGGCCAGCAGCGGGCGGCGCAATTCCGCCAGCAGCAGCGCCCAGCACAGGGCCACCGCGCCGGCGAGCACCAGGAAGAATCCGAAGTAAAATCCGCCCCAGAATTGCAGCGCCACGCACAAAGATCCCGTCACGATGCACCAGCGGGCGCGCCGGGCCGCGGCCCGCGGGGGCAGGTCCGCAGGTTGCTCGAACAGTTTGTAGGCCGCCCACACCGCCCCGAGCACAAAGACCTGCGAAAGCAGTTGCTGGTGTCCCATCTGGAAGACGCGGGCGTTGGCGGCGGCAAAGAAGGTGGCGCCAAACACCGCCGCCGGAATGCCCACGCGGAAGCAGGACCGCAGGAAAAGCAGCGCCAGCACATAATTGCCTGCCGTCGCGAGCACCATCCAGAGCTGGAAGGACAGATCCGGCGGGAACCCGGCGCAGCGCAGCACCCAGTACGGGGGGGCAAAAGAAATCATCAGGTCGGAGTAAAACAGGATGTCCGGCGCCGGGTAGAACATCGGCAGATCCCACAGCGACTGGTGGCGGGGATCACAGCGCAGGAACTGGTAGCTGTGTTCGAAAAGGTAATTATTGAACAGCGTGTCGTTGGGATGCTGCTGCATGCGTGCAAAGCCGGTCAGCAGCATGCCATGATGGGCGAGCAACAGGGCGCCGACGAGCCCGGCCAGGATCAAGCCGCAGTGCAGCAGGCGCCCGAGCCTGGTGGCCGGTGCGCTGGTCGCCGCGGAAAGCTGCAGGTTCTGGTTCATCGGCGTGTTAACTTAACCAATGGGCGCCCAGCCAATCGGCCTTTTGGGCGGTCATATTGTAATATTCACTGGTCAGGATGATCTTGAGTTTGATGGCTTCATAATCCTCGGTGCCGGCTTCCCAGGCCGTCACATCGGCCTGATCCAGGTAGGGCAGGGGATTGGCGATCATGCGGGTCTGATCGGCCGGGGTGTTGGCGTAGCGCCGCAGGATTTGCAGATACGCGGTGTTGATGAAATTCTGATAGGCGCCATCGTCGGTCAAGACGGCCATGGGCAGCATTTGCCGGATGTTCTCGGTGGCGGCGTTGTTGAGCCAGAGCGTGCGGCCGGAATCCGCCGGGTCGCGCAGCAGGATGCGCCAGTAAACCTGATTGATATAAGTGGTCAGGTTGCCGCCGCAAATCGTGTTGAAGAACTCATCGCTGCCCAGCAGGTTGTAGACCAGGTCGGTATATTTTTTGCCGCTGTTGAGGGCGACGATCTCGGTGGAAATTTCGGTGGCGGTGGCATTGCGCCCGAGAATCATCTGGTAATAGACATTGATGCTCAGGGTGCGTCCGGCGGTGCTGGTCATCAGGAAATCGGCGAGCACGGTCAGGGCATCGTTCATGGATTCCCCGCCATCAATGCGTCCTTCAATCTGCTGGACCCAGTAGGCGACTTCGGCGGTGGTCGCTTCGCGTCCGATCAAATCGCGGAAATAGCCGCGGACTACCGACGAGGTGGCCAGGAAATTGGAATAATCACCCAAGCTGCCCAGGATCTGAACGTAAACGAACTCCTCGCGTCCGCCGTTGCGCAGGGCCCAGCCGGCACTGGCCAGCGTGGCCGCATCGGGCGTGGTGATGCCGAAGGGTTGGACGTTGGCGAAGAAATCGGTGATGCGTTTGTCGGTCTTTTCGTGCGAGAGAAAGAAGCCCATGGCGACCACATCGCGCCGGTTGGCAAAGGTATTTCCCCCGGCGGCGTTCAGGGCGTCGACCCAGCTCTGGATTTCCGTCGAGCCCGCCGCGCGCCCCAGCAGGTTCTGATAGACGGCGGTGATCCAGGCCTCGACGGTGCCGCCGGAATTTGAAAAGAACTCCGGCGAGGCGACAAACGTGGCTTGCGCCGTTGAATACGTCATGCCGCCGCCCAAGTGATCGCTGTCGAGCCACGTGGAGACTTCCCAGTCGGCCGGTGCCCGGCCGATGTACGTGCTGTACCAGTTTTGTATTTGCGCGGTGCGGGCGGCGGTACTGCCGACAATCGAGCCCAAGGCATAGACCAGTAGCGAACTCTGGGAAAAATTCTGCATGTAGATCTGCGACTCGAGGGCGGTGGGCAGGCGGTCATAAAACGCCTGGTAGGCCGAATTGATGAGGTTCTGGCAGAACGTCGGATCGCGCTCGACCGCCCAGTGGTTCTCGGTGCGGCGGAACTGGCCCCAGTCGGGCGCATCGGTGGTGGAATTACCCAGGTCTATCACCGTCAGGGTCGTCGGACTGAGGTGTTGGGACAAGGTCGCATCGCTGGCCGAGCTGACCAGCACCATCTGCCAGCTCGCATCGCCCTTGAAATGGCCGATGGCCGGGGAATTGAAGAACAACTGGTGGTTGGATGAAGTGTTGAACGTCTGGGTGTAAACCACGCTGCCGTTGGCGCCGTTGAGCACGTACAGGTATGGGCCTTCGGCAATAATAACATCCTGCTGGCCGGTGCCGGTAAAGTCGGCGATGATCGGCGAGGAGTAATCGGCCCCGGGCGCCACGGCGTTGGGAAGCTGGAAGGTCCAGAGCTTCGTGCCGTCATTGTTGATGGCGTGGACCACGCCGCTGCCATCGACCACGGCCACATCGAGTTTGCCATCGTTGTTAAGGTCGCCAATCGCCGGCGAAGCGAATACGCGTCCATCGGTGGTGGTGGGCTCGGTCTGGTAGGACCAGAGCGTGGTGCCGTCGGGTGCAATGGCTTTGACATAATTGCCGGGGAATGGCGCCACATCCGGCTGGGGATAGTAATAGCCGCTGCCGGAGATGATATCGAGTTTGCCGCTGCCGGTCAGATCGGCCAGGGCCGGCGAGGAGGATATCACTTCGTCCGTCTGGACGACCAGTTCGCGCCGTCCATCGGCGCTGATCACGTTGATGCGCCCGCCGGACCAGTAGAAGTAGTCGGTCTGGCCATTGAAATTGGTATAGGGCGCATACGAGGAATCGGCCCCGACGACAATGTCCGGCGACATATCGCCATTGATGTCACCGACGGCCGGCCCGCTGACCGACGAGTCATCGTTGTTGAACTCCCAGACCGGCGAAACCGAACTGGTGGTGGCATTGTACTTCAGTGCCGCCAGGGTGCCGTGGAATCCATTGGCAATGATCTCGGGCACGCCGTCGCCATCGACGTCCGCGGCGGTCAGCGATCCATAAATATTGATGCCATCGACGCCCGCCGTGTACACGCCATCCTGCGGCACCAGGTGGAATGGTGTGATCAACGAGGCGCCCGTTACGGCATTAAATCCAAATATATAGCCGTTGTCATTGCCAAACCATACCGTTTGTCCGACCCCGGGCATATTGACCACGACGGGGGTATTGTGGATGGCGGCGGCAATGGAATTGCCGTTAGAGTCCTTGAATCCCGTGGTGTCATAGGTGGCCATGAGCTGATAGGTTGTGCTGGCGCTATAGGCATAGGCCCGGACGATGTCATCGCCGCAAACGACAATAATGTCCTGCTGGCCATTGCCCGCCAGATCCGCCATGACCGGCGAGGCGTCGAAGTTGCCGTTGGAATCGAAGTAGTTGTTGAGATTGCCACCGGGCAGCGTCAGCGGGGTGCCCATGATGGTGGCCGTGGTTGTCAATAAAGTTCGCTCTTCCAAGGCTTCGAGCAGAACACGACAGATTTTCGGGGCCTTGCGGACCATAAACCCACCTCATGCGTAAGTGACCAGAAGGAAATGTATCGGCGACGCCGCCGATCCGATCCTGGTCGCCACTGTAAAGTTCAACGTAAATCGATTAGCCGAGTTTCCGGTATTCTACCCTATCTGCGGCACAAATGAAGGCTGGGCCAGAGTAATAACCGTTTGGGCAAAACGATCCCACGAGAACCGTCGCTCCAAGTCCGCCCGATCGATTTGCAGCTTGGCCTGGTTATTACGCATTTGCAGATAGGCTTCGTCCAGAGAGGTCTTATCACAGCAATCGAAGTAGTACACGCCGGGGCAGTCGAATTCTTTGAGGGAACTGTGAAAACTGCTGAGGACCGGCGTGCCATGCCGCAAGGAATCGAGCACGGGGAAGCCGAAGCCCTCGTAAAGCGAGGGGTAAACCGTCAGCGCGGCCCGCTGGTAGAGTTCGCACAGTTGTTGATCGGAAACGAAGCCCAGCAATTTAATGCTGCGATCGGTCTTCTGCTCGGCCAGGCGCCGCAGTTCGTCCGTATGTTTGCTCGAGGCCCACCAGCCCTTGGGGCCGGCCCACAGCAGTTCCGTTCCCGGTTCGAGAACATCGGTCTTGAGAAACCAATCCAGGAGGAACGGCCCGTTTTTCCGCGGCTCGAGCGCCGAAACCGCCAGGATCGAGCGCGGGCTGCGCTGTACCGGCGCGGTGTGGGCATGGTGGCGCACACACATGCTGGGTCCCGGATACTGCGTGATGACCCGGTCCTCGGGGACATCGCAGAGCCAACTGGCATCCGATTTTGTCGATTGGGAATTGGCGATAACCCAGTCGTATTGGGTGGCGGTCAAGCCGAACAGCGCCCCGAAATGGTGCAAGGTTTCCGGCGCGTGGCCCCACGGCAAAAGCAGGGGCGTAAAGTCATGGAACAAACCGAGTTCCGTCCGGAACATCCGATGCAACGGCCGCAGCAAGCAATAGATCGCGGCATGTTTCCGGGCGTCGCGCAATGTCATGGAGCGGCGCGGCAGGCGCAACATCCGCTGAGCCCAGTCCTGCATGTCGGTATCCGGATCGCCGCCGCTGGGGAAAACGCCTTCGCCCACCGGTTCGAGCGCAATCTCCTCGGTCCAATACAGCAGATCCTGCGCTGCGAGCATATGCGGCGGCGGGCAGGTGCCCGGCGGCAGGGTGGTAAAGAGCCGCACCGGGTTGCGCCGCGCCAGGGCTTCGATCATGCGCGCGGCAAAGCGTCCCACGCCCGTCAGGTTCCGGTCCAGCAACGCGCCGGCATCAACGTACAGGGGCTCGAGCGCCGGAGTGGTCGCGCCCGGCGGGGGGGCAAGGCGTGGCGTGACAGTTGTCATACTGCTGTAGCCTCCACTGGGGCGCCGGCGGGTGCCGGCACGGATTTCTGGCTCCGACCGTTGCCGCCCGCGGATTCCAAGGCATTCAAGGCGGTTACCAGCCGCGGCCAGACCGCGGCCAAACTCGCGTATTCTTCCATGCGTGCCCGCGCCCGCAGTGCCATCTCGCGATATTCTTCCCCATCGTTCTGGTACAACAGCCGGTAGCTGTCCCGGATCTGGTCGTGCAACGATTGCCAGTCGATCCGATACCAGGTCGTGCGGATGGCGTGCCGCGGATCGTGCGGCCAGAAGGTTGGTTCCGGTTGGGCCTCGACCACAAATCCCACGCCGGCGTCGAAATAATCCGCCATCGCGGTGTGCCGGGGTGCCAGGCCCGGCCGGCCGGCCGCCAGGAAGTCCTGGAGTGGCAGGCAGGCCCCTTCGGCCTTGGAGGCGTTGAGATAAAACGCACTCCCCCAGCAAAGCGCCATCATCTGTTCATCGGTCAGGTAGGTCGCAATGAGGACCACGCGGCATTTGTGCCGGATGTCCAGGCCACGGTAATAGTTGGCCACCTCTTGCACGCCGGCATGCTCGTGTTCCCGGGGCACCACGAGTTTGAGCACCAAGGTGGCATCCTCCCGCGGGCCCAGCGCCAGCAGGAACGCGCTGAGCATGTCGGTCCAGTTCTTACGGCGGTCAAACGGGTTGAAAATGCTGGTGTATACCGCACCGGAAAGTTGCAGGTTGGTCGGCGGACCGTGCCCGGCGGGCGCGACCGCTGGTGCCGGCAAGGCCGGGGGCGGAGCCACCGCATGAACCAGATGGGTGATAACCACCGCGATACGCCGCGGCACCCAGGGCTTTATCCGTTGTTTGTAGGTGGCGCGCAGCGCTTGGAGGCCTCTTTTGACGAGGTGCCGGAATCGGGGTGGGGGCGGCGGTGGGGGCGGGGGATCGGCATCGTCCGGGGGGGGGGGTGGCGCGGCGGTGGCTTGGTTGTCTTCCAACGGCCAGTACGTGCAGCCCACCGTGACCACGGCTTTGGGATCCCACACCGGCAACTGGAAATAGCGCTCCTGCACCGGGACCGGCAGCACCTGAATCGGGGTCTGGATGCCGGCGCGGCGGAAGGCCTGCTTGGTGAACTCACAGGCGGTGAAAATCAGGCTCAGACGTTTGGCGATCCGCACCCAATTATTACGGGGATTGTTCTCGAAGTTTTCGCTGGGAATATCCGGAAACTCCCAGAATGGATAGGCCACCACCGGCCCGAGCGTGCTGAGGTAGACGTTCTGCAGCGGCAGGAAAGTGAGAAAGATGCCTTCGAGCCCGTCGAGCGTCGCTTTGCGCAGGGCAAAGTCAATCTGGCTTTCCGGCCGGGGTATTTCCGTGATTTTGGCATACTTGGCCAGCAACGGCTGGTAAGCCCGGTATACGAAATAGTAGGAATAGGCCGCAATACCAATATTCGTGCTCACATCGCTGCCGCGAAAAATGGTATTAACCAGCAGCCTGCGGTCGGCGCGGCAGGGGGGCTCGGGTGCGGTGGCTGCAGGAGTTGAATCAATGATCTGTGCCGCCATGGGCGGAATGCTCCCACTTTAATCACGCGCCAGGGCAGTAGCGGTGATCGTCCATGAAATCCATCAAAAAAATACGACGATGGTGCGTATATCTACCGCAAGTTGGTCGTTCCCGCAACCAATTCGCAAATGCGGCAATGCCTAACTGAGGGCGTTGAGAGTCAAATATTCCGTCGATGTAAGCAACGCCGCGATGATGGCCGATTGCGACGTACCGGTGGCCATCTGGCTTTGCCAATTGGTAATTTCCGTTGCCGTTGCCGGACGCCGCAGGAAGGTCTGGTACAACGCGGTGATGGTTATGCCACGGGCTTCCGCCGTGCCCGTGAGGGTCGTGGCCACGTACTGGCGTGTTTTTGTCGGGTCGGCCAGGACGGTCAGCCAGGACGCCACCTCGGTGGAACTGGGGGTCCGGTTGAGGTAGGCCTGGTAGAGGGCGTTAATAAAGGCGGTATTGGTCCCGCCAACCAGGGTGTAATACTCGCTGGAGCCCAGCAGTGTTGCCTGGATGGTTTCGACGGTGGTGCCGGCCTGCATCTGGCTGACCAGCGTCGCCAGGCTGGCGGAATCCGGGGCGCGGTGCAGGATTGTGTTATAGAGGTTTGTGATCACGTCGCCGTAGTACTCGGCGGTGGGCATGAGTGCCTGGGGCACGGTCGACCACGGCTGGCTGGCATCCAGAAGCCCCGTAAAGTAGGTCAGCCCCGATGGATCCGCCGCCCGATTGAGCAACTGCATATACGCCAGTTCGACGTACCGTTGATGGGCCGTTCCCACGCCGGCCAGGGCCGCCGCGGAGGTGCTCCGGGCGTGGCTGCCATCGCCGGCGTATTGCGCTGTGATCCAGTGGTTGCCCAAGGCCAGCGTGGTGGTGGTGTAACTGGCGGTGCCGTTGGTCAGCGGCCGCGTTTCCAGGGCGGTGGTCCCATCGAAGAAGGTCACCCAGCCGGCGGGCGTACCGGCGCCGGTGGCGCCGACGGTTGCCGTGAGGGTCAGGCTCTGGCCCAAGCTGATAAGCGCCGGCGAAGGCTGCACGGTGGTGGTGGTGGCCGTGGCGGTTTGCGTTCCGGTGTTCGCGAGGATGCTGAGGGTATTGTTGCCGTAGTTGGCCGCCGCCAGGTCGGGCTTGCCGTCGCCATTAAAATCCCCCGCCGCGACGGACAGCGGCACATGGCCCACGGCACAGACGGTATAGGCACTGGGGGCGGCGAACCCGCCGGTCCCCGTGCCCGCCAGGATCGTTACGTTGGGGCTCACGACATAGGTGTTGGTCACGCCGTCCCACTGGCCGGCGTTGGCCACCGCCAGATCGATCTTACCATCCCCATTGAAATCGCCCGCCTGCACGGAAAAAGCGCTGGTAATCGGATAAGCGGTTGGCGTCGGGAACGTGCCGTTGCCGTTGCCCAGCAGGACATTCACAGCGCCCGTGCCGGTGCCGTCGTTGGCGTTGGCCACCGCCAGGTCGCTTTTGCCATCGCCGTTGAAATCGGCGACGGTGACGGATTCGGGATAACTGCCGACGGCGCTGGTGGTCCGGGTCTGGAACGTGCCATTGCCGTTGCCCAGCAGGATGCTCACCGTGCCGTCAAGGAAGTTGGTCACCGCCAGGTCGGTCTTGCTGTCGCCGTTAAAATCCCCCACGGCAATGGCATTGGGGGTGTTACCGGCCGGGTAGTCGGTTTTGGCGGGGAACGTGCCGTCGCCGTTGCCCAGCAGGATGCTCACGGTGCCGCTGTCATAATTGGCCACGGCCAAGTCGGCTTTGCCGTCGCCGTTGAAATCACCGACCGCCAGGGATGCGGGATTGTTCCCGACGGTGTAGTTGGTGGCCGCGTGGAACGTCCCGTCCCCATTGCCCAGCATGATGCTTACCGTGCCGCTGGTGGTGCTGCCATAACCGCTGCCGGCGTTGGCGACCGCCACATCGAGTTTGCCATCGCCATTGAAATCGCCGACCACAATGGCCACCGGGTTCCAGCCGACCGCCCCATCGAGTTTGGTCTTAAACGTGCCGTCCCCGTTGCCCAGCAGAATGCTCACGGTGCCGTCGCGCTGGTTGGTGGCGGCCAGATCGACCTGGCCGTCGCCGTTGAAATCGCCCACTGCGACCGCCGTGGGGTAGTTGCCGGTGCCCACCGTCGTGGCCGCGGCAAATGACGCCGCACTGAGCAGCACGCGCGGCTCCAGGCGTTCCCAGGCGCGCGGTATCCAGGGGCGCGCGTTGCGGCCGCACCGCCGTGCCGGAGGTGGTGCGCTCAAAAAATGTTGCAGGCGGCGCGCGCAGCGGGGAAACGGTGTCGTCGGCGACATGATACCACCTCATGTAAATGATTAACGCTAAGCCTAGAATCTCCGATGGTCGATTGTCAAGTCGTTTTTCTTCCATTGGCCCGGCGACCGCATGCGGGTATTATGGCCTGCGGATATATAAACCGCCCCGGCTGGCCGGGCGGCTGGTGACAACGGTGCGGCCAAGGCGAGGTTTCGTGAAGGTTATCGTTCTGATTCCAACGTACAACGAACGCGACAATGTCGGCGCGCTGCTGGCGGCGGTGCGCACCGCGCTGCCCGCGGCCGATGTGCTGATCATCGACGATGGCTCACCGGACGGCACCGGGGCCATCGTCCGCGGCCTGGGCCAGGCCGATCCGCATATCCTGCTGCTCGAACGCGCCGGCAAGCTGGGCCTGGGCACGGCCTACATCGCCGGCTTCCGCTATGCCCTGGCACGGGATTACCAATTCGTGATCGGCATGGATGCCGACTTCTCCCACGACCCCAAAGATCTGCCGCGCCTCTTGGACGCGATGAAAGATGCCGATCTGGCCATCGGTTCGCGCTACGTTGCGGGCGGCGCGACGCCGGACTGGAAACTGGTGCGCAAAGTCATCAGCGGCACGGGCAACTTCGTGGCCCGCACGGTTTTGGGCATGCCGATCCGGGATTGCACCACCGGCTACAAATGCTACCGGCGCGAAACCCTCGAGACCATCGATTTTGATTCCATCAGCCTCGTGGGCTATGGCTTCCTGATTGAAACCACCTACCAGTGCTATATCCATAAACTGCGCATCCGGGAAATTCCCATAACCTTTGTCGATCGGCGGGTGGGTAAATCCAAAATGTCCGGCCGGATTGTGCGCGAGGCGTTGCAATTCGTTCTGCGCCGCCGCTGGCAACGCATCACGGGCAAGATTAAGAGAATTGGGCACGCGAACTCTGGTTCGGCGTAAGAGATCCGGCGCCCCGCTCCTGCGGCTGCCGCCCGGAGCGCACCGCGGGCGTCATATCGCACCAATCCCATTTGCGGAAATTATCTCGAGGCCCCTTAGCGGGTACGGGCACTGAGTAGCCCCAATTCCGCCGTAGCCGGCAGCGGCGTGTTAACCACATGCGCAGGTGGCGACTCATCCATGTGGTTAACCATCAGGGCAATGCAGAATGGCAGGAAGGTAATGACCAGAGCGGCGCCAATCAATAGAAGATTGGTGAGGTCAAAGAACGGCTTGGCGAGCGGTGCGTGCGATGGCATAGTCGACTCCTAACAAATGGAGTATCTACGCCCTTCACAATTCCCTTTTTCTTATCCCGGCACGGATTGACCGAACACTGTGGCTACCGGTAGGCCACCCAACTGCTTGAATTATAGCCAACCTTCATCCCGCAATGCAAGGGCTGTGTCAAAGAATCTTGTTGACGCCATAGGGCGTGCCGGTTTTTCCGGAGAAAACCCGAAAGTGCCACTTTGGCCCCCCCGCTGGCGCTATCAAAAACGGGGGTACGAGGTTGGTTTGGTGTGCGTCCGCCCGGTTTCCGGGCACGCCCGACGGCATTGGAGGGCTGGACAATGGCTCGGTTTGGCGCTGGGGATGCTACGGGGGCCCCTGGTGTTCCAGATCGTTGAGAAGGGGGCCAATGGTTTTATCCGCCCACTGCAGGGATTGATGCAACGCCAGGCCAAAGATGGCCAGCACGATAACCAGCAGCACAATGGTGATATGGTGCTTGGGGCGCCAATGCGTGATGGTGGATCCATAGGCGACCAGGGCCAGAACCGCGGCGACGACCACCACCGCATCGAAGCTGGCGCGTTGCCAGTACGGGCCACCCAGGTGCAGCCACATGCCGAACTCATCGAAGGTCAGGGCCAGGCCGATGCCATAGACCACCGCCACGGCGGACAGGCCTTTGCCCAAGGGGCGCACAAAGATCAGCAGCGCCCCGCTGATGCTCAGCAGCGTAATGCCGTAATTAAGATGATGGACGTGCGTTCCGGTGACGTGCAGAAATAACTGGGGCGGCAATTTGCCGGCCATGATCAGGATGACCAGCACACGGGCGATGACAAATGTGAACACAAAGGCGGCCAGCGCCAGCCGCGCCAGACGGTGGGTGACCCTGGTATGCTCCGCGCGGAGGACCAGGGAATCGACGCAGGGGGCACCAGACATTTCCGGATGATCGGGGCTGGGGACCATGATGGAATGTTACCTCCATTCGACCGTATTGCAACCAAGCGCCATCCGGCGCGACTGTCATACAGGGAATAAATTAGCCACAAATAAACACGAATGAACACAAATTCAGAAGGTTGAATAATCACATTCCCGCAGAATTTCAGCAGCATCTGACATTTGTTCCCATTCGTGTTCATTAGTGTTCATTTGTGGCTAATTTACGTTGGCCCCGGAGTGAGTTGCCCCGCGTCATTGTTAGGTGCTCTTAGGCCTGAGCGGTGGCGGGGCGGGCGCGGCCTCCTATAACCGATGAGCGGGCCAGCCGCAGCGCAAGTGGACGAAAACCCGGGAGGCCGCCTAAACTTGCACTACGCAACGATCGCACTTTCACGGGCCGATGGCGCGGCAGGGTTGGTATGGGGTTCGGCGGGTGGTAGAGATTTGTGAACCATGTGGATTGTTCGGCTGGCCTTGCGGAGACCGTATACGTTTGTGGTGGCTGCCATCCTGGTGGCCATCCTGGGTTTGTTTATTATTCTCGAACGCATCCCCACCGACATTTTTCCCAACATCAATATTCCCGTCATCTCCGTAATCTATAGCTACCAGGGCATGGCGGCCGACGACATGGAAAAATACATCGTCACCCCCTATGAGCAGTTTCTGACCACCACCGTCAATGACATTGAGCACATCGAAAGCCAGTCGCTCAACGGCATCAGCGTGACGAAAATCTACTTTCAAACGAACGCCCGGATAGAGGTCGCCATCGCCCAGGTCACCGCGGTGTCGCAAACTGCCGTGCGCCAGATGCCGCCGGGCACGCAGCCGCCGCTGGTGATCCAGTACAACGCGTCGAGCGTGCCGATCCTGCAACTGTCCATCAGCAGCCCCACGATCCCCGAACAGGAACTTTTTGACGATACGGTCAAGATCCTGCGCCCGCCGCTGACGACCATACCGGGCATCCAGATCCCTTATCCGTATGGCGGGCGGCAACGCAATATCATGGTGGACCTGGAACCCGACAAACTCTACGCCTTGGGCCTTTCGCCGGCGGACGTCTCGGCGGCGGTCAATGCGCAAAACCTGATTCTGCCGGCGGGCTCGACCAAGATTGGCAAACAGGAACTCCCGGTGCGCCTCAACAGCAGCCCGGAAGCGGTGGCGACGCTCAACGATTTACCCATCAAAACCGTCAACGGCACCACCGTGTACATCAAGGATGTGGCCCACGTGCGCGATGGTTTTATCGTGCAGACCAACGTGGTGCATACCAACGGCAAGCGCGGGGTGCTGCTGACCATCCTCAAGACCGGCAACGCCTCGACGCTGGATGTGGTGGCGAACGTCAAGAAGGCCCTGCCGCAGATCCAGACCACCCTGCCCCAGGACCTGAAGATCGAGCTGCTGCTGGACCAGTCGGTCTTTGTCCGCGCGGCGGTGCTGGGCGTGGTGAAGGAAGCCACGATCGCCGCCGGGCTTACGGCCCTGATGATCCTGCTGTTCCTGGGTTCCTGGCGCAGCACGCTCATCGTGATGCTGTCGATTCCGCTGTCGATCCTGGTGGCGATCATCGTGCTGGCGTTCCTGGGCGAAACCCTTAATGTCATGACGCTCGGCGGCATGGCCCTGGCGGTGGGCATCCTGGTGGATGATGCCACCGTGGAAATCGAGAACATTCACCGCAACCTCCACCAGCGCAAGCGGCTGGTGCAGGCGATCCTGGATGGGGCCTCCCAGATTGCCGTGCCGGCGTTTGTTTCCACGCTGTGCATCTGCATCGTCTTTGTGCCGGTGGTTTTCATCAGCGGCGCCGCCAAATATCTGTTTACGCCCCTGGCCATGGCCGTGGTCTTCGCGATGCTGACCAGCTATCTGCTCAGCCGTACCCTCGTACCCACCATGGTGCATTACCTGCTGGCCGGCGAGGTGGAAAGATACGGCGGGGTGCTGGATCCCGACGACCCGCACGCCCAGCGGGCCATTGCGCGCCAAGCCGCCCACCCCCATGGCGTGCCAGCGGCAGGGCAAGACCAAGGAGTCGGGGCGCCGTTGCTCAAACGTCTGGCCCGCCCCCGGGCGCGCCTGGCCTTGCTGGTGGCGGCGGCCCTGCTGGCGGCCCTGGTCTTTACCCTCTATCTGCTGGGCGCCACCCCCCTGGGGGACCACTACCCCAACGCCCACGGCGTCATCAGGACCGCGGCCGCGTGGTTTCAGACCCATGGGTTGTGGCTGTTGCAGATGGCATTGGGGCTCGCGGCGCTGGCATTGCTGGTGTGGTTGATGGCCCAGAGCCACAATTGGTTTAACCGGCAGTTTGAAAAGCTGCGGCATTTTTATGGCGGCCTGCTCGATTGGACCCTGGATCATCGGCTGGCGGTGGTGGGCGCCTTCCTGCTGCTGGCGGGCGCCTCGTGCGCCCTGTTGTATACGCGGGTGGGCGAGGATTTCTTCCCCTCCGTCGATGCCGGCCAGCTGCGGCTGCATGTGCGCTGCCCGCCGGCCACGCGCATTGAAGAAACCGAGCGGCGCTTTGCCCAGGTCGAGCAAACCATTGCCCGCACCATTCCCCGCCAGGAACTGGGCACCGTGATCGACAACCTGGGCATCCCCAACAGCGGCATTAACCTGTCGTTAAGCGATGGATCCTTGATTTCGTCGGCCGACGGGGAGATTCTGGTGTCCCTGCAACCGGACCATGGTTCGGCCGCGGCACATATGCGGACGTTGCGCCAGATCCTGGCCCGGGAATTTCCCGACCTGACGGTTTATTTTGCCCCCGCCGACATTATCACCCAGGTGCTGAATTTCGGCCTGGCGGCGCCGGTGGATATCCAGATCAACGGCCCGCTGGCCAACGCGCCGCAAAACGCGCAGATCATGCAGCAGATCCGCAGCGCCGTGGCCGCCCTGCCGGGCATTGTGGATGTGCGCCTGCAGCAGGTGCCTCTAAGCCCGGACCTGTGCGTCAATGTGGACCGCACGCTGGCCAACCAGGCCGGCGTCACGCAGAACAACGTCGCGAGTGACCTGCTGATTTCCTTAAGTTCCAGCAACCAGACGGCCCCGAACTTCTGGGTAAGCCCGCTCAACGGCTATGAATACAGCATCTACGTGCAGACGCCGGAATACAAAGTGGCTTCCCTCAATGCCGTGGGCAATACGCCCGTGGTGCCCACCGCTTTTCCCGGCACCCCGGACAACACGCAGTTGCTGGCCAACCTGGTCCAAACCGGGCGCAGCGCTGCGCCCACCAATGTCACCCACTACCAGATCAAGCGCACCTACGACGTATTGCTGGGCGTGCAGAACCGAGACCTGGGTTCGGCCGCCGGCGACATCAAGCAGGTGGTGGACAAATACCAACCGCAACTGCCGCGCGGGTCGGTTATCACCCTGCGCGGCCAGATCGCCAGCATGCACGACTCGTTTACCGGCCTGGCGTATGGACTGATCTTCGCGATCGCCCTGGTCTATCTGCTGATGGTCATCAACTTCCAGTCGTGGCTGGACCCCTTGATTATTTTGATGGCCTTGCCGGGCGCTTTGGCCGGCATCTTGTGGATGCTCTGGACCACCGCTACGACCATCAGCGTCCCGGCACTGATGGGCTCGATCATGAGCGTTGGCGTGGCGACGGCCAATTCCATCCTGATGATCACCTTTGCCAACGATCAGCGCGCGGTGGGCATGAATGCCCGCCAGGCCGCCCTGGCGGCCGGGTTGACGCGCCTGCGGCCGGTGCTCATGACGGCGCTGGCGATGATCATCGGCATGCTGCCGATGTCCCTGGGCCTGGGCGAGGGCGGCGAGCAGAACGCCCCGCTGGGTCGGGCGGTGATTGGCGGCCTGACCATGGCCACGTTCTCGACGTTATTTTTTGTCCCGGTGGTCTACAGCCTGCTGCGCGGCCAGCCGCGCCAGACGCACGTTGAACAGGAGCTTAGATAATGAATGAAGAACCTGCCGCGCCCCCGCCACCGGCTGCTACGGGAAACGCCGCCCCGGCGCCACCGCCCGGCGGCCCCCGCAAGCCCGACGCCCCGGGTCCACCTGCACCGGCCGAACCCGGCGTGATTCCCCAGGATTTGCAGCAGCCGACAACCCGCACGGTATTGCTGGTGATCCTGGCCTTTCTGCTGCTTCTGGGGGCCTCGTTCCTGATAGGCTGGGTGCCGCACCATCGTCTCCAGGAACAGACGCGGGCCGATGCCGCCCGGCAGGGGGGCGATAACCCGACAGTCGGGGTGGTGCATCCCCGGGAAGTGGCCGCCGAGAAGGAATTGCAGCTGCCCTGCAATGTGAAGCCCAACCAGCAGGCGGATCTGTATCCCCAGGCCACGGGTTATCTCAAGACACTCTTCGTGGACATCCAATCGAGCGTGAAAGAAGGGGAGGTGCTGGCGGTCATCGACACGCCCCAGGTCGATGCGCAACTGGACCAGAGCAAGGCGGCGCTGGAACAAGCCCGGGCCGCCGCGGTGACGGCCCAATCCAACCTGGTCCTGGCCCAACAAACCCTCGAGCGCTACAGCGCGGCGCAGAAGGAGACCAGCGGCAGCATTTCGGCCCTGGACCTGGATCAGAAGCAGGCCGCCTACGACCAGGCGGTGGCGGCCCTGGCGCAGGCCAGGGCCAACGTGACGGCGGCCCAAGCCAATGTGCACCAGTTAACCGTGACCCAGAACTTTGAAAAGGTCGTGGCGCCCTTTTCCGGCATCATTACGACCCGCAACTTTGATGTGGGGGCCTACCTGGCGGCGGCCAACAACGGGCCGGGCAAGCAATTATTCAGCCTGGTCGACAGTTCGAAGATGCGGGTGTTCGTCAGCGTCCCGCAGATCTATGCCACGCAAATCAGCAATGGGCAGGCGGCATTTCTGGAGGTCAGCAATTATCCCGGACGGCGCTTTGCGGGGATCGTCGCCCTGAAGGCCGACGCCTTGGACCCGGTCACCCGCACCATGCAATTTGAGTTGGATTTTCCCAATCCTAAAAACGAGCTGTTGGCCGGCATGTACGGCCAGGCCTGGCTGAAGGTTTCGGATCCGCACCCGTTGCTGACCATTCCCAGCGGAGCGCTGGTCTTCAATGCCGACGGAGTGCAGGTGGCGGCGGTGCGCGACGGTAAAATTCATTATCAGAAAATTGCCGTCGGCCATGATCGCGGAACCGAACTGGAGATCCTCCAAGGCCTGCAACCGGACGACCTGGTGGTAGCCAGCCCGGGCGAACGGCTGCGCGAAGGCCTGGCCGTGCAGTCATTTGTGCAGGACGATCCGAAGGCCGGACCACCGCAGAGCCAGCCGCAGGCGGCCCACGCCGCGGCCAACTGACACGGCGCGCGTGCATCCCCGTTCCCAAGGCGGCCGCAGCGGTTGAAGAAGAGCTGGGCTTCCGGTTATACTTGCACTATGCAATTATCGCATGATGCAAGTAGATGTGGTTCGGTGGCGTGCTGTGCCACCGCCGTACTCGATGCCGCCCCCCCGGTGATCTGGTTCATCCGGCACCATATGCGCAGCCATCGCAAAGGTTTGTCGCTGCCGGCTTTCCGCACGCTGGCGATGGTCGATCAGCAACCGGCGGTGAGCCTGTCGGCAGTGGCCGAGCACCTGGGCTGTTCGCTTTCGGCGGCCTCCCGCTGCGTCGGCGGCTTAGTCAACAAGGAATTTCTGGCCCGCACCGGCTGCCGCGGCGACCGGCGGCAAATGGCCCTGGCGATCACCCCGCATGGCCGGGCGGTACTGGATGTCGCCTGGTCGGCCACACAACGGGAAATGGAAGCCCAACTGGGCAAGTTGCCGGCCACGCAGCAGGCGAAGCTGGCGGCGGGCATGGGCGTGCTCCAATCCGTATTCGGATCCATGGGCCTGGCAACGCGAATATCCTGCGCTGCGGCGCGGCCCCCGTTGTTGACCGGTGCACCGCAGGTGGTGCCGCACCAAAAGCGTTTAACACCAAGACACGAAGGCGCGAAGAAATGGCACGGCGAAGAAGGAATATGGAAGACCATGACTTCTAACTTCCAGCTTCCAACTTCTAACTTCTAGTTGAGAAAGAACCATGTGGATTGTCCGACTGGCCTTGCGACGGCCTTATACGTTTGTGGTGGCGGCCCTGCTGGTCGGCATCCTGAGCATCATTATTATTCTCACGAAGATCCCCACCGACATCTTTCCGAATATCAATATCCCCGTGGTCACCGTGATTTACCGCTACGACGGCATGTCCGCCGGCGACATGGAACGGTATGTCGTCACGCCCTATGAGCAGTTCCTGACCACCACCGTCAACGACATCGAGCACAGCGAAAGCCAATCGCTCACCGGCATCAGCATCATCAAGATCTACTTCCAAACCACCGCCAAAATCGAGGTGGCCCTGGCCCAGGTGACGGCGGTTTCGCAGACCGCCGTCCGCCAGATGCCCCCCGGCACGTTGCCGCCCCTGATCATCCAGTACAACGCCTCGAGTGTGCCGATCCTCCAGCTTTCCATCAGCAGTGATACCATCCCGGAACAGGAACTGTTCGACGACACGGTCAAAATTCTGCGCCCGCAGCTTACCACCATTCCGGGCATCCAGATTCCGTATCCCTACGGGGGCAAGCTGCGCAACGTGATGGTGGACCTGGACCCGCAGAAACTTTATGCCTACGGTATTTCGCCCGCGGACGTGTCGACCGCCATTAACGCCCAGAATCTGATCCTGCCGGCCGGGGCCACCAAGATCGGCACGCAGGAATTCCAGGTGCGCCTCAACAGCGCTCCGGAAGCCGCCGCCACGTTCAATGAGCTGCCCATCAAGACCGTCAACGGCACCACTGTGTACATCAAGGATGTGGCCCATGTGCGCGATGGCTTTAACGTGCAGACCAGCGTGGTACACACCAACGGCAAGCGTGGCGTGCTGCTGACGATTCTCAAAACCGGCAACGCCTCGACCCTGGATGTGGTCGCGAACGTCAAAAAGGCCCTGCCGCTGGCGCAAATGCGCCTGCCCAAGGACCTCAAGATCGAATTGCTGCTGGATCAGTCGATTTTTGTCCGCGCCGCGGTCGAAGGCGTGGTCAAGGAAGCCCTGATTGCCGCCGGCCTGACCGCCTTGATGATCCTCCTGTTTTTAGGCTCCTGGCGCAGCACCCTGATCGTGATGATTTCCATTCCGCTCTCGATCCTGGTGGCGATCATCGTGCTGTCGTTCCTGGGCGAAACGCTCAATGTCATGACGCTCGGCGGCATGGCCCTGGCGGTGGGCATCCTGGTGGATGATGCCACCGTGGAAATCGAGAACATTCACCGCAACATCCATCAGCGCAAACGGTTGGTCAAGGCCATCCTGGACGGGGCCCAGCAAATTGCCGTGCCGGCGTTTGTCTCCACCCTGTGTATCTGCATTGTCTTTGTGCCGGTGGTCTTCATCAGCGGCGCCGCCAAGTACCTCTTTACGCCCCTGGCCATGTCCGTGGTCTTCGCCATGCTGACCAGCTATCTGCTCAGCCGGACCCTGGTACCCACCATGGTGCATTACCTGCTGGCCGGCGAGGTGGAAATGTACGGTGGCGTGCTGGATGCGAGCGATCCGCACGCCCAGCACGCCCTGCACCTCAAGGATGCCCTGGCGCATGGCCAGCCGGTTCCCGTCGAAGACCTCGGGGTGTGGGAACATTGGCGTAAACGCCTCGCCACCACCGGGGCGCGCCGGACACTGCTCGGCGGCGCAGCGCTGCTGGCCGCTCTGGGCTATGTGCTTTATCTGCTGGGCGCCACCCCGCTGGGCGACCAATACCCGCAAACGCATGCGGCGATCCTGGCCACGGCCTCCTGGTTTGCAACTTATTGGCGCCTGCTGGTCGAGGGGGTACTGGGGCTGGCGGCCCTGGGTTTACTGTTCTGGTTGATCGCCCAGTGCCATCACTGGTTCAACCGGCTGTTTGAAAAACTGCGGCTATTCTACGGCGGCCTGCTCGATTGGTCCCTGGATCATCGCCCCGCCGTGGTGGTAGCCTTTGTGCTGCTGGTGATCGTCTCGTGCGGCCTGTTGTTCTCGCGGGTGGGCGAAGATTTCTTTCCCACCGTTGATGCCGGGCAGATGCGCCTGCACGTGCGCTGCCCGCCGGGCACGCGCCTGGAAGAAACCGAACGGCGCTTCGCCCAGGTCGAAGCGGCCATTGCCCGCACCGTTCCGCCGGCGCAACTTGGCGCCGTGATCGACAACATGGGCATCCCCAACAGCAGCATTAACCTCTCGTTAAGCGACGGCTCGCTGATTTCCCCGGCCGATGGCGAGATCCTGGTGGCGCTCCGGGAAGGCCACAGCGCCACCGCCGACCATATGCGGACCCTGCGCCGGACCCTGGCCCAGGAGTTCCCCGATCTGACGGTGTATTTTGCCCCGGCCGACATCATCACGCAGGTGCTCAATTTCGGCCTGGCCGCGCCGGTGGATATTCAAATCAACGGCCCGCTGGTCAACACCCAGGAAAATGCCCGGATCATCCAGCAGATCCGCAACGCCATGGTCGCGCTGCCGGGCGTGGTTGATGCCCGCCTCCAGCAGGTGCCCAAAACGCCCGACCTGCGTTTGACGGTAGACCGGGCGCTGGCCAACCAGGCCGGCATCACGCAGAGCAATGTCGCCAGTGACCTGCTGATTTCCTTAAGCTCCAGCAACCAGACGGCCCCGAATTTCTGGGTGAGCCCGCAGAACGGGTATGAATACAGCATCTACGTGCAAACGCCGGAATACAAAATGGGCTCGCTCAACGCCCTGGGCAATACGCCCGTGACCCCCACCGCGTTTACCAGCACCCCGGGCAACACGCAACTGCTCTCCAACCTGGTCACCCTGGAGCGCGGCGAATCGCCGACCAATGTCACCCACTACCAGATCAATCGCACCTACGACGTACTGCTGGGCGTGCAGAACATCGACCTGGGTTCGGTCGCCCGGGAGATTAACGCGGTGGTCGCCCAATACCAGCCGCAACTGCCGCGCGGGTCCGTCCTGACCCTGCGCGGGCAGATCAAGAGCATGCATGATTCGTTTACCGGCCTGGCGTGGGGGCTGGTGTTTGCGATTGTGCTGGTGTATCTGCTGATGGTTATCAACTTCCAATCCTGGCTGGACCCGTTGATTATCCTGATGGCGCTGCCGGCCGCTTTGGCCGGCATCTTGTGGATGCTCTGGGCCACCGATACGACCATCAGCGTCCCGGCGCTGATGGGCTCGATCATGAGCGTTGGCGTGGCGACGGCCAATTCCATCCTGATGATCACCTTTGCCAACGACCAGCGCGAGGTGGGCATGAATGCCCGCCAGGCCGCCCTGGCGGCCGGGCTCACGCGCCTGCGGCCGGTCCTGATGACGGCGCTGGCGATGATCATCGGCATGCTGCCAATGTCCCTGGGCCTGGGCGAGGGCGGCGAGCAGAATGCCCCGCTGGGCCGGGCGGTGATCGGCGGCCTGACCATGGCCACGTTCTCGACGTTATTTTTTGTCCCGGTGGTCTACAGCCTGCTGCGCGGCCAGCCGCGCCAGACGCACGTTGAACAGGAGCTCATGTGATGATTGGCACGCAGGAATCAACCCTACCGCCCGGCGTTGCGGGCCGCCAAGCCGCCAAGCCGGGCGCCGCAGAAGACACCCACGGCAAACCGCACGCCCTGGACGAAAACGCTTTGCCCAAAGATCTGCACCGGCCCGGAACGCTGACGGTCTTGGCGGTGTGCGTGGCGTTTGTGCTGCTCCTGGGGGCGCTGTTTGTCATCGGCTGGTTGCCGCACCGGCGTATCCAGGACCAGACGCTGGCGGATGCCGCCGCCCAGGGCCTCAATACTATGGTCGTGACGGTGGTGCACCCGAAGGAAGCGGCGCGGGACAAGGAACTGCAACTGCCCTGCAGCGTCAAGCCCAACCAGCAAACCGATCTGTATCCCCAGGCCACGGGGTATCTCAAGAAACTCCACGTGGACATTCAATCGGTCGTGAAGGAAGGCGAGGTGCTGGCGATCATCGACACGCCGCAGGTCGATGCGCAACTGGAGCAGAGCAAGGCGGCGCTGGAGCAGGCCGTGGCGGCGGTGAACACCGCCCAGTCCAATCTCGATTTAGCAAACAAAACCCTCGCGCACTACAAGGATGCGGCCAAAGAAGCCAGTGGCAGTGTTTCGGAAACCGACCTTGAACAGAAACAGGCGGCTTGCGATCAAGCCATTGCGGCACTCGTCCAGGCCCAAGCCAACGTGAAAGCCGCTGGCGCCAACGTGCACCAACTGGCGGTGGCGCAGGATTTTGAAAAGGTGGTGGCGCCATTCGCCGGCACTATTACGGCCCGCAACTATGATGTGGGGGCCTATCTGTACTCGGCCAACAACATGGGGCCGGGCAAGCAGTTGTTCAGCCTGGTCGACAGCGCGAAGATGCGCGTGTTCGTCAGCGTGCCGCAGATCTACATTACGCAGATCACCAATGGCCAGCCGGTGGGGCTGGAGGTCAGCAATTATCCGGGACGCCGCTTTGCCGGCATCGTAGCCCTGCGGGCCGACGCCCTGGACCCGGTTACCCGCACCATGCAATTTGAGCTGGATTTTCCCAATCCCCGCAACGAGCTCGTTGCCGGCATGTACGGCCAGGCGTGGCTGAGCGTTTCCGACGACCGGCACCTGCTGGCCATTCCCACCGGCGCGCTGGTCTTCAACGCCGACGGCGTGCAGGTGGCGGTGGTGCGCGACGGCAAGATCCATTATCAGAAAGTCGCGGTGGGGCGCGACATGGGAACGGAACTGGAAATTTCCGAAGGCCTCACCCGCGACGACTTGGTGGTAACCGCCCCCGGCCCGCGCCTGCGCGAAGGCCTGGAGGTGCAAACCGTTTTGCCCGATACGCCGGCGGCCACCCAATCCCAGAGCGCGCCGGGGACGAAATAGCGGCGTATTCGAGCACCCCATTCTTACCCATCAAGTCCGTAGAAATGGGGGCAGGCGCGACATAAGGGGTTGGTGACGTTGTTGTCGAGGAATTCCTGCCGCAAGCGGCGCAGCGGTTGAGCGTTCCAGATGTCCGCCAGGGACTGCGCGCCAACGTTCCCGAGCACATACTTGGCGTTGTAGTCGAAACAGCACGGTGTTACGTCGCCGTTCCGGCAGCCGCCGCATTGACGGCGATAAATTCGTCGATGACGCGCTGGAACATATCGAAAGTCATGTCGCCCTGCTCCCGGGTCATGGCGTGGGTGCGGGCGCACATCACGCACCGGAACGGGCACCGGTTCGTCAATTCAATGTTGAAGATCGCGAATGGCTTGGCCAGCACGGTTGGATCAGCGTGCGCTCGCAGCGAGCTTGTGATGGGTACACCCTTTCCGCTCTCTTGGAGCGTTGCCATACCTGACCTACAACGTGCATTTGCGAAACGGCGCAGAGGTGCGAGAACTGGCATCACGTCATACCCAAACGCCTTGCCTTGAGCCGCTCAAGGTATCTTGTTCTTCTCCCGAGAGTCCACGTAATTCGCAACTTTCGGATGGAGCTACTAACTTCCCAAGACGAGGATTATCATAGGCGCGCTTGGTCCGATCTGAGGCGCCGTTGCGAAAGGCTTTCTATTTTCATGGCGACAGACCTGCTTCCATCTTCTCCATTGCCGGCGCCGCGCACCGGCGTTACCAGCGGCGGCTGGCGCGACATCACCTGGGCCCTTAAGGAATTCCTGCTGATTCTGGGGGTGTTTTCCCTGGTCACGGGGGACTGGAAGCAGTGGATCGACCTGCGGTTTAACCTGGGCATCCTGACCGGGGTGGTAGCTTACGCCCTGCCGGTGTTATGGGTTGTAAGCCTGCTGGTTCTGAATTTTGTGGTTGGGCCGCGCATCGTCGTCGGTGGCGGCGGCCGCATGCCGGCCACCGGCAAAGCCCGACCGATGCGCTCGTGGCACTGGGCCGGGGGCACGGTCGCGGTACGCACGCTGCATCTGCTGCTGATTCCCACGTATCTGCTCATCGCCTGCCTGAGCGCCAACCTGCTGTATTACGTGCACATTGTCCGCACCGGCCACTTGGATTGCGCCTATCCGCTACCCAGTTGTGCGCTGCTCCTGCCGCTGCTGGGGCTCTGGCAATACGGCCTGCACCGCCAGCGGCAGGCCGCGCCACGGCGGCGCGAACCGGTGGCGCGCCGCACGGCGGTTCTGGCGGTGGCATGGCTGGGCATGTGCCTGGCGGGTTTGGGGTGGTGCTTTTTTCTGCTGGGTTATGCCCAGCCGCCGCGCACCGCGGTGGATGTGGCGGTGGTCCTGGGTCATCGGATTCTGCCGGATGGCACGGCCTCGGACACCTTGCGGGCGCGCACGCAGGCGGCGACGGACTTGTATCACCAGCACCTGGCGCGGCACATCCTGGTTTCCGGCGAAATCGAAGTTATCAACGGCCACCGCCGCTCGGAAGCCTGGGCCATGCGGCAGGTTTGCCGGGACGCCGGAGTACCCGACCAGGATATTTTCATGGACCCCTTTGGGGACAACACGCGGGCCACCGTCTATCACACGCGGCTGTTGATGCAGCAGCAGGGCTGGCACACGGTGGCCGCGGTCAGCAACGACATGCACCTGCTGCGCCTGGCCCACGAATTTGCCGCGGCGGGTCTGACGGCGGCCACGGTGCCGGCCAAACTTACGGTCTGGATCCCGGCGCACCCGTGGGATGTGGCACGCGAAACGCTGGGCAATATCGTATATTGGTTTAATCCGCATTATCACCAGGCCAAGGATCTACTCATGACGGTTGCCGATCCCCGTATCGTGGTCCACAAATCCCGCCGCCAGTTGGAACTCTATGATGGGGCCACGCTGGTTAAGACCTATGTCTGCTTCACGGGCACCTATCCGGGCACCAAGGTGCGCGAAGGCGACCGCCGCACGCCCGAGGGAACGTTTCGCATTGTCTTTAAGAATCCCGAGAGCAAGTACCACCTGTCCCTGGGACTGGATTACCCCAGAGTAGCCGATGCCCAGCGCGGACTGGCGGCCGGATTGTTGAGCCCGGCCCAGTATCAAACGCTGCTCCATGCCTTGGAGCACGGGGATATGACCGATGAAGCGACGCAGAATGTGGTGTGGAAGACTCCGCTGGGCGGGGAAATATTCATCCACGGCGGGGCCGAGCAGCGCGTCGCGGATAGTGGCTCGGCCGGCTGCGTGGTGGTCAGCAATGCGGATATCGAGGAACTTTATGCGGTCTGCCGGTTGGGTACGCTGGTGCGCATCGAATCGTGACGGCGGAGAAGTCCGTCGGTGGTCCGTAGCCATTGGTCCGTGGTGGGTCATTGGTCTGGTGGTTAGTTGTGGGTGGTGGGTTGATAGTTGCGGGTTATTCTTTGGATGTTGGACGCCGGATGGCCTTGGCCACGAACTTATATAACGCCTTGCACCATTGTCAATACGACAGAAACGGTGGCCATCAACCGCCGATCATCGGGTCTCAAGGTGACGTGGTGGTCTTTTCGGTGCTCACAGATTAGACTCCCAAACTTCACCACTGATGGAGGATGCCAAATGACCGTGCTTTCATATCAATCTCCGACAACGCCCGATGGCGTCCCCCGCTACCGTTTTTATCCGCCGGGAGCAATATTGCTGGCGACACTCTTGGGGTCCCCAACGGCGGGCTCGATCCTAATCGCATTGAATTACCGCCGACTGGCAGCAAAGAGCAATGCGTGGCAAGCCGTGGGGGCCGGCATCCTTGTGACAGTGGGGCTTCTATTTGCCAGCCAATTCGCCGGCGAAGCCATCGGCCGCGGGCTCCTGATCGGCAGCCTTATTGCAACATACCACACTGCCAAACATCTGCAGGGCCACGCCTTTGCGCAGCACATCGAGAAGGGCGGCCGGCGCGCGTCGTACTGGAGCGCTGCCGGGATTGGCCTTGCGTGCCTTGTCGTAATCTTTGGAGCAGTATTGCTAATCGCCGACTTACCTGACCTCATCGGTCCTTCCACGCTGCATGGGACGATAGGAATTTACAAGAAGGGGCCAGGCGTGGCTCCGCGTGCATTTAACGTGAGCGCCACGGAGAAAATCTATTATGTTGGCGATGCCACCGAAGCTATGGCCAAGACGACCGCGGATACGTTGCGTGCCCAGGGCCTGTTTAATGGTGCGTCTCCCAAAACCCTGGTACTTAAGGAAGTGGCTGGCGCGGTGACACTCTCCTTCATGGCGTCGGCCGATGCAGTCGAGCCGAAATACATGGAGGCTTTCCGCGCGCTGGGCGAAACTGTGCGGCAGGCGCTGGGCAAACCCAGCCTCACCATTCGCCTGGTCGATTCTGACATGAAAGAGCTGAAGCGCCTGACGATCCCGTGACCGCCAGCACTCCGCTCGCGTGCGCTCTCGGGCGGTGGCGGTTTGGTCTTTCTGCATAGTTGATGTAACCAAAGCGCGGGCGATGGCCTTCCGGCGTGCCGGGTTGGCGGTGGCGCAAGAGCACTGGTTACCGGGTTTGGTGGCGCTCAGGAAGTGTTGGCGAACAGCACGGCGCGGGCGATCTTCAGGGGCTGGGTTATCAAGGCACGCAAGAATGTAATGCTGGATTGGCCCTGACATTCTGTCGTTTGGAGTAAACCCCCCGTCCCCACCGGTTGCGCCTTCCTGCCGCCCGCATCATTCGCACAACTCAAATTTCCTACCAGTCGCTCAGGAGCCTCAGCTCACCCGGAGCCAATGAAAATCAGCGGCCTTGAGCAGCGGTGGTGCCGCTATTTTCAGAGCAGTGATTATGTGGTCACGGATATCTCTTTCGTTGCACCGCGTAGGGGGGCGGTCCCGCCCGGCAGGCGGGACCTACAGACGGCGGGGGTTATGGCTGTAAAGAAATTTGCGGACTATACTTATGACATAGTGCGGCCGTGGCGGCACACGGACCCGCGGATTGTAATGGCGTGGCGGAAATGTCGCGCCCAAGTGCCTATGCTTAAGAGGCCGTCGTATGGTTGGGCGGAGATGGGTACTGTAAGATGGGGGGGAGGATAATGGTTAATCAATGGCAGGAATACCAAACCGGCTTATTTGCCTGCGCGTTGCCGCCCGGCTGGACTTTTGAGCGGGCGGATGCTCTGCGCGATCCGGGCATGATCCTCATGCGCGATGCGGAGCATTCCATTGCGCTGGTTTTTACCACGCGACCGCAGAGTAAGAAGGGGGCGGCGGCGACACCACCAACCGAAGATGCCAAACAACAGCTTGATCGGTGGGTGCAACGCCTGGCCCATGTGCATCTGCGCGCGCTGCCGCATCCGATTCCCGCCCAGGGGCAGGTGATCTGCACCACCGAAGGACTCGAGCGGCTGCAGGCCGGCGTATCCTGGTGGAAACGCCTGTTGCGCCTCGGGCCGCGCATGCTCTGGCGCTTCTGGGCGATCGTCAATCCCGAGGTGTTGGTACTGGCGAGTTGTAACGGCCGGCCGGAGGCCATCGAACGGCATCGCGAAACCGTCAACAAAATTATTCAGTCCATCCATGTACCGGACCGGGCCGAGGCGGCACCCCCTCCGCCCCCTCCACCCCCTGCACCTGCGGCCACCAGCGCGACGGCCGCGGCCGAACCGCTCCGGTGGTCGGACATACGCACGCAGGTCTTTCCGCTGCTGGTACCCATGGCCCAGGTGGCGGCGCACGGTCCGGATGTGATCGAACAGCCCTGGGTCAACGAGCTGAGCATTCTCTATGTGGTCGCCGAGCCGCACCACACCCTGACCCAGGGCGAATGCGCCCAGTGGCATATTGACCTCGAGACGCTCCACGAACAGGCGCTGCATAACCTGGTGGGGCGCAGCCAGGAACTAACCATGGAAGGCGGCCGGGCACCCGGCTATACCATGCTGGCATTTGCCCAGCCCGATCCGTACAACGCCATGCGCATCTTGCTGCCGGACTTGCAGCGCAAGCTGCGCCAGCACCTGGGCAACACGTTCTACGTGGCGATTCCCAACAGCGCCTTCCTGCTGGCCTTCGCCACCGACCAGGAGGATATCCTGTCCCGCGTGCGCCAGCAGATCCGCCTGGATTTCAAGCGCATGGCCAGCCCGATCAGCCCGAAACTGTTCATCATGACCAGCGATGGCGTGGCGGGGGAGGAGTGAAACCCGGGGCGGCGCGCGTCCGGTTTACCATTTAGTGATTTACGGTTTCCCCGGCCTTTTGTTCAAAGGTGCCGGCGCTATCCAGTAGTTTCTTGAACCCGCCTTCGGCCAGCCAGGTTTTGGCGGCGGCATCGCCTTTTAGATACGCATCCCAGAAGGCCGTCGAGCCGGCGCGAATCACGGCATGAAACGTTTCATCCTGGGCGCCGGCGCCAAAACGCAGCGACGAGCCGGCGAAGATCATGTGATTGCCACCGTTTAGAATCATCAGATAGTGATCCGCCAGGCGCAGGTGGTCGAACGGGAGGCGCCGGTCGGCGGCCTTGGTGTTGCCGATCGGACTGTCATCGAGCGTGCCGGTCATGACAAAACAGGGAATTTTGATGGCACCAAAGTTCTTATCGAGTTCGGCGGGCGGAGCGTTTTTGGCGGGCGGGCTCAGGGCCAGCGCCGCCTTGACGCGCGCATCGCCCAGCGTGGTGCCACCGCCGACGCTGAACATTTCCCCCGCCACCGCCAGCGTGGTATAGCCGCCAAAGGAATGACCGGAGATGCCGATCTTATCGAGTGCCAAACGCCCCTTGAGGTGCGGGTCATTCTGGTTGAGCACGGTCAACTGATCGATGGCAAAGCTGATATCCTTGGGACGGTTGAGGATATTGCGCGGATCAGCGGCCGCCTGGCGCATCGCTTCCATGGGGCGGGGGTTCTGGAGCACACTGGTATCGCTGCCGATGTGCGTCACATGTACGCTGACATAGCCATGGCTGGCCCACTGCCGCCCCAGGTAACCATAACCCTCGCGCGAGCCGCCCAGGCCGTGGGAGAAAAGGATCACCGGGAACGGTCCGGCCCCCTCCGCCGGATAATACACCTTCGCGGGCACCGTGCAGTTGCGTACCGTATCATGCCAGTCGTAAGTCGCCACGGCCACCGCCGCCACTCCGGGCTGGCTGTAACTTGAGTTGGGTGCGGTGGCGGCACTATCGGCCGCGGCGGATCGTACGAGCAGAATGAGAACGGTGAGCACGATTAATTTCCGGTGGGGCATGAGAAACCTTTCATTATCAAGACGGACGATTTAGTCTACCCGAACGCACATTGGCCCATGGATTGCGATCCATGGGCGTGTGGGCGGTGCGACTCTCGACATCCATTTTACTCTCCCGTAGCATAAAGGCATGATGAAATCAGGCTGGTTTGTGCGTGGCGATATCGACGGGTTTTTCGGGCTATTCGTCGATAACCTCTTGCAGTTGATGCTGATTGTGGCGTTCTGCTCCAACCCGCATATTTGTAATTTCCCCCCCGAATTGATTGTGGGCCGCATCCTGCCGGGAGCGGCCGTTTCGTTGCTGGTCGGCAATCTGTTCTATGCCTGGCAGGCCCGGCGCCTCATGGCGCGGACCGGCCGCACCGATGTTACGGCGCTGCCGTACGGCATTAATACCGTAAGCCTGATTGCTTTTGTACTCCTGATCATGGCGCCGGTTTACGCCCAGACGAAGGATCCCATTCTGGCCTGGCGCGCCGGGCTGTTTGCCACGCTGCTGTGCGGCCTGATGGAAGTGGCCGGGGCGTTTGTGGCGGATTGGTTCCGGCGCCACACGCCGCGCGCCGCCCTGCTTTCGGCCCTGGCCGGCATTGCCATAACTTTTATTGCGATGGGCTTTGTCTTCCAGATCTTCGCGGCCCCCCTTATCGCCCTGCTGCCGATGTTCCTGGTGCTGCTGGCCTACGGCGGCAAAGCCCGCTTTCCGCTGGGCCTGCCCGGTGGACTGGTCGCGGTGCTGGTGGGCGTAGCGGTGGCGTGGGTGCTTCATGCGCTGGGCCTGTCTTACTTTCAGCCCCTGCCGCTGCACTATACGCCGGCCTTGCGGTTGCCGGTCCCGGTCTTCGGGGATGCCATTGCCCTGTTCCTGAGCCCCCTGGGCTGGAAATACCTGGCGGTCATTCTACCGATGGGATTGTTTAACATCATCGGATCCCTGCAAAACCTGGAATCCGCCGCCGCGGCTGGCGATCACTTTGACACCATGCCCTCGTTGCTGGTCAACGGACTGGGGAGTATCGTGGCGGCCTGCTTCGGCAGTGCGTTCCCGACCACCATCTACATTGGCCACCCGGGCTGGAAGGCCATGGGTGCCCGGGCCGGGTATTCCATTCTTAATGGGGTGGCGATAACCCTGCTGGTGCTGCTGGGGGGCGTCACGCTGGTGCTGCAAATCGTCCCGGTGGAAGCGGCGCTGGGTATCCTGCTGTGGATCGGCATCATTATCACGGCGCAGGCGTTCCAGGCGGTGCCCAAGCCCCACGCCCTGGCGGTGGCGGTGGGTCTGCTGCCGGCGCTGGCGGCCTGGGCGCTGTTGCTGATCAATACCGCCTTACGCGCGGCCGGGACTAACTTGTATGCCGTGGCCGACCATTTCGGCAGCGACCTGTACATCCACGGGGTTATTGCGTTGTCGCAGGGCTTCATTCTCACGTCCATGATACTCTCGGCCCTGGTGGTCTATATCGTCGAACGCCGCTTTGTGCTGGCGGGGATCTGGGCCCTTGTCGGCAGCGTCTTTTCGTGCCTGGGGTTGATCCACGCCTACCGGCTTACGCCGGACGGCGTGCAGGATCTTTACGGGCTGCTGGCGGCCCCTGAGTTTGCATTGATGTACGCGATTACGGGGGTGCTGCTGATTGGGTTGGGCATGCGGACGCCACAAATCCAAGGTGGTTTGGCGAAATGAACGCGGCGCCGGGGTCCTATTGAAAGCGGGTGGTTGAGCTTACATGGCCAGGAAATTGGCCAGCAGTTTGGGACCATCGAGTGTCAGAAAGCTCTCCGGGTGGAACTGCACGCCATGGAGCGGCCAGCTTTTGTGGCGGATGCCCATGATTTCTTTTTCGTCGGTCCAGGCGGTTACGAGGAAATCGTCCGGCAGCGTACCGGGCCGAATAACCAGGCTGTGATAACGCGTGGCGATAAACGGATTGGGTAAGCCGGCAAATACGCCGCTGTTGTCGTGGTGCATGGGGGATACCTTGCCGTGCATCAGCCGCCAGTTACGCTCCACAATCGCGCCAAAACAATGGCCAATGCACTGGTGACCCAGGCAGACGCCCAAGGTGGGGATTCTGGGGCCAAAGTATTTGAGCACATCGTTGCTCATCCCAGCTTCCTGCGGCGTGCAGGGCCCGGGGGAGATGACGATATGCGTGGGCTGCTCGGCCTGGATCTGGGCAATGGTTACTTTGTCGTTACGGAAAACCTTCATGGGGCGCGTGGGATCGAGCTCCCCGATGCGCTGGACGAGGTTGTAGGTAAACGAATCGTAGTTATCAATTAGAACAATCATGACAAGAGTATACCGGGAATTGGGAAAAAATCCGCTACGGATAAGTGAAGACGGCCATTTCAATAAACGGTAATATTAAGAAATTATAAAGTTGGGATCGGTAGGACTTTACACCACGGATTTGGTTCAGAATAGGGCTGTTGGTGGCTTTGTGAATAACCTGTGGATAACTTATCAGTGACGTCCATTTCAGTACCGGGCTCCGCTTACCAAGGTCCCATAGTTTACGACAGAGTCTGCCTGAAAACGTATATACAACCAGATATCTTCTATTTACGTGACATTTTCCCGTCAGTTTATACACTAGGCATTAGTACTTACTTATAATTGCAACTTCTTTAAAAACAAAGACTTATAATTTTTAGTACAAAGTTATCCACTCGTCCACAGGGCTTATTACTATGTATTATTAGTATTTCATTATTATAATGAGAAGAAGGTGTTGCGGGGACATATCCATGACGCTAAGGATTGTGGATAACCTGTTAATTGGCATCCTTCAGCGCGGATCCGTCGATGCTAGTCTTGATCCGGAAAACGGCACCCTTGGTCAGGGTTTGCATCTGCCGCAATAAACCTTGCCTCAAAATATACTCCAGTTCGTTCCGCACCGTGGCATTCTCCAGCGCCACACTCAATGTGCCGCGTTGAAAGGCGATCAGCCGGGCGTGGTCGGCGATATGCTTCGGGACCATTTGTTCCCAGATTTCCGTGATACCGCCGAGCTTGGCGCCCGGTTTGGCGATGGTCTTTTGATACCACGGCACCAGGATATCACCCAATCCGGAAAGTTTCGCGGGTCGGGCCTGGCCGCGCTTGGTGGTCAATAGCTTTTGCAGCACATACAACTGGTGGGATTGGCCTTTAACTTCTACGGGAACCAGTTCTGGTTTGGCCGCCGGACCGCCGGCCTTGGATGGGGAGCGCTTACGGCGTGGATTGGCTGGTTCCATAGGCGCCTTTAGTTGTACGGTCAGAAATTGTCCGTGGCCCGTTGCCGGGTCCGTTGTCCTGCAATGTTGCAAGTTAAGCACCACTGACTAACTTAGATTCACCGGCATGACCACATATAGGAACCCCGGACCGGCCCGCAGCAGGCCGGGCTTATTGGAGGTCTTGAGTTCAAAGGAGACCTGTTCGACTTCCGCGACCTTTAACGCATCGAGCAGGTAAATGGGATTAAAGCCGATTTCAATTTCCTCGCCGGCGTATTCCACCGGCAGATCGATCTTGGCTTCGCCCATTTCCGGGGCGCGGCTGCTGATGCTGAGGGTATTGGCCTTGAAATGCAGCCGGACACCTTTGGATTCTTCGTTGGTCAGCAGCGCCGCCCGGCGCACGGCACTGAAAAACCGGTCGCGATTCAGGAGCACTTTTTTGTCGCTGTCCTTGGGGATCACATCGTTGTAGGGAGGGAAGGTGCCTTCGACCAGGGCGGTGCTCATGGCGGCGGTTACCCCGCCGGTTTCGCTCGAGACTTGGACAAAGAGCTTTCCATCCTTGAATTGCAAGGCCACGGTCTGTTCCGGGTCGATCAACAGGCGTTCGATCAGGTTGATGGCCTTAATGGGCACGACGGCATTAAGATCGTGGCCTTCGGCGCCGCTGACTTCATCCCGGGTCTGGGCCAGGCGGTGGCCATCGGTGGCGACCAGCGAGAGCTTCTTGCCCTTGCGTTCAAAGAGCACGCCGTTGATGGCATAGCGCGTCATCTCGCGGGCGGCGGCAAAACGCGTGCGATCCAGCAGGGTTTTGAAAACGCCGGCCGGAACGGTGAAATCGGAATTGCCGTCAAAACTGGTGATGGGCGGAAATTCTTCGGGGTTGTACCCGAAAACTTTATACAGGCTGTCCGAACCCTTGATCGCCGTGGCATCGCCCTGGGTATCGAGCGTCAGGGTGTCGTCGGGGGAATTATTGACGATCTCGGCGAGCTTGGCGGCGGGAATCAGCGCCATGCCGGGCTGGGTAATATCCACCTGCGTGAGCGTGTATTGCAGGGCCAGTTCCATGTCGGTGGCAATAAGGGTCAAGGTCTTGACACCAGCCGTTTCACCGGCGACCAGCTTGACGCACGTGAGCACCGGTTTGGGCGTGCGCGCCAAAACCACACTGCCAGCCAGAGCCAGAGCTTCCACCAACGCTGCGCGATTAACCAGAACTTTCATAGGCAATCCTTGACTCTCGTACACTTGAATTTGACTGGCAATGGTACCCTGAGTCGGTCGGATAGACAACGCTGTAAATCCCGCATTGACGGTCGTGCGTGGTTTGGCTAATGTAGGCCGGTCTTAATGGATCAATACTGCCTTGGAGCACCCGTTTGAATCCCCAAAGTGGCGCAGTCGATGGAAGGGTTGTGGTGGGTCAGCGCCATCTCCCCCTGTATCGCCGTCTGTCCCCCTGGCGCATCGGTACCATTCTGCTCCAGGAGCTTCAGGGTCTGTATCGCATTCGGTTCGTCATTCAAAACCTGGTGGTTACCCAGCTTAAAATCCGCTATCACCGCAGCGCGATGGGCTTCTTCTGGACGTTGCTTAACCCCATGTTAATGCTGTTGATACAAGCGGTTGTCTTCAGCAACATCCTCGATCAACCCTTCGCGGTTTACGTGGTCTATCTCTTCAGCGGGCTGATCCCCTGGCAATTCTTCGGCACCAGCCTGGATGCCGGCAGCCGGAGCCTGCTGGCCAATGAGTACCTCATCCGCAAAATTGCCGCGCCCAAGATCATCTTTCCCCTGGCCGAAGTGCTGGTCGCCGGGGTTAATCTGGGCTTTTCCATCGTCGCGCTGTTCATCATTTTCTTATTTGTGGGGGCGCAAGTACGACCGCAACTGGTGCTGCTGCCGCCGGCAATCCTTTTGCTGGGGATGTTTTCGTTCGGCCTGGCGCTGATCGCGATGACGCTGACCACGTTCTTTCGCGATTTTTTGCACATCATTGGCATATTCCTGCAGGGCTATTACTTCTTGTGCCCCATCCTGTGGTACCCCGAGCGTTTCGAAAAGCACGTGGAATTCAATTTTGCCATCCGGCTCAACCCGATGTTTCATCTGCTGGATCTTTTTCACAAGGCGCTCTGGGTGGACCCGAACAATCCGTATGGCTGGCCGGATTTTCAATGTTGGCTATGGGCGGTCCTGTCGTCCGTGGGAGCCTTGGCCCTGGGTTACCTGATTTATAAAATGCGAGAGCATGAATACATTTTCCGCTTATAGTTCCACCCCGTCCCAGGGCCAGGCACAGATCCGGCTGGAGGATGTTGCGCTGCGCTTCCGCTTGTACAACGATCGGCAGCCGTTTCTTAAGCAGATCGTGATCAACAAGGTCTTCGGGCGCACGCCGGTGCCGGCGAAATCGGAATTCTGGATCTTTAAGAACCTGAATATGGTGATCGCGCATGGCGCGCGCCTGGGTATAATCGGCAGCAATGGCGCCGGCAAATCCACCATCCTCAAGATGATCAGCGGCATCTACCACCCCACGGAGGGCACGGTGCGCGTCTGCGGGCGCATCGCCCCGCTGCTGGAACTGGGGGCGGGTTTTAATCCGGAGCTTTCCGGCGTGGAGAACATTTTTCTTAACGGGGCGTTTCTGGGATTCAGCCATGCGGAAATGGCCGGCAAGGTCGAGCGCATCCTGGACTTTGCCGAATTGCGGGAATTTGCCAATACACCCATCAAATATTACTCCTCGGGCATGATGATGCGGCTGGCATTTTCCGTGGCCACAGACGTGGTGCCGGAAATCCTGCTCATCGACGAGGTCTTTGCCGCCGGCGATGCCCACTTTATGGACCGCGCCCGGCGGCGCATGAAGGCGCTGTGGGATACCTCGCACATCGTGATCCTGGTCAGTCACGACCTGAATCTGATCAAGGAAATGTGCTTGCGCGTCATCTGGCTCAAAAAAGGCAAGGTGGAAATGGATGGCGATCCCGCGACGGTCTGTGCCGCCTACCTCCAGGAACAGGTGCCGGCGCCAGTCCCGGCGTAAGCCGCTTAAGTTGTTGCCCATCGGGAGATGACGGATGTTTGCGCCCCGACAGTCTGCCGCCGCACCCTTGCGGATCCCGCACGATGCTCCGGCCATCGTTTACGCTGGCCCGTGGAAAGTGGTTCCGGCCCAGGACAACATTCACGGCCACATGGGATATGGCGGGCCGGCGTCGGAACTTTCCCTGACGTTCCACGGTACGGGCATGACCTTGGAATTCTGGACCCACTCCTGGAGTGGCCAGGTTGTTATCGCCATCGACGGCCAGGAACAAACCCACGAGCTTTACAGTTCCAGCGGGGCCTTCAAACGCATCCGTGTGGGCAATCTGCCGGACGGGCACCACATTTTGCGGCTACGGGGATCCGCCCAACGCCACCCCCAAAGCCAGGGCCTGGAAGTCATTTTCGTCGCCGCCACCGTCAGCCGGGGATCGGCCGCCGAAGCCGACACGGTGGTGGAGGTGCTCGGTCATCACATGCTCGTCCACGATTCGCAAGTCGATCAATTCATCAGCACCGAGTTGGCCGCCAATGGCATCTTCGAGCCGTTCGAGACCGCTTGGGTCTCCACCGAAATCCGTCCCGGGGATACGGTTCTGGATCTGGGCGCCAACATTGGCTACTACACGCTGCTGTTTGCGCGCCTGGTGGGTCCGTCCGGCAAGGTGTATGCCTTTGAGCCGGATCCCGCCAACTGCGCGCTGTTGGAGAAGAACATCCAGCGCAATGGCTACACCAATGTGGTCCTGGTTCCCCAAGCGGTGGCCGCGGCCAGCGGGGTGCTCCGCCTGTACCGCGCGGCCACCAATCAGGGGGACCATCGGGCCTACGATTCGGGCGATGGGCGGTCGGCGATCGAAGTACCCGCTATTGCGCTGGACGACTTTTTTGCGGGCAATGCGCGGCCCATTGACTTTATCAAGATGGATATTCAAGGGTCGGAGTTTGCCGCCCTCTCGGGCATGCAGGCGCTGCTGCGCCGCCAACCTCATCTGAAGATGGTCACCGAATTCTGGCCCTTTGGCCTGAGCCGCGCCGGTGTTGTGCCCACGGCGTACCTGGACCTGCTTGAGGCGCAGGGCCTGGAGCTTTTTGAAATGGATGAGAGCCGGCAGGCCGTTCAACGCCTGGACCGCGCCGCGTTGGCCGCAACGCTATCGGTGGAAAAGCAAAACTTCACCAATCTGCTGGGCGTCAAGAGTGCCTGGAACCGTGGGCCGCTAACCCCGAGCCCGCGTTTCCCGCCGCTGCCGGCCCTGTTTCCCGGGGACCTGCGTTCGTTTGAAAAGAAGATTTCCTCGCAAAACGGGGAGGATGGAATCATCGAAGAAATCTTCCGCCGTATCGGCACCACGACCAAGTTCTTCGTGGAATTTGGGGTGGAAACCGGGATCGAATGCAATTGTGCCTGCCTGGTTCGCCGGCACCACTGGCGCGGCCTGTTTATCGAAGCCGATGCCGCCCACTTCGCCGGCCTGGCGGAAAATTACCAGGACTGTCCGGCCGTTGCCCTGCGCCACGAAAAAGTGAGCGCCGCGAATATCCAGCAGATCCTGCAAGAAGCCAATGTACCGCTGGATCTTGACCTGCTGTCGATTGACATCGACGGCAACGACTACTGGGTCTGGTCGGCCATCCGCGACTATCGCCCCCGCCTGGTGGTTATTGAATACAACGCCAGCTTCCCACCCCCGCAAAAGTGGGTCATGAAGGAGAATCCGGACCATTGCTGGGCCGGCACCGCAGATTTCAGCGCCAGCCTCGCGTCGCTGGCGGCGCTGGGGAAAGTCAAAGGCTACACCCTGGTCGCCTGCGACTCCCGCGGCGTCAACGCCTTCTTTGTGCGGTCCGATCTGCACGCGGAGGCACGCTTCCCTGATCCGGCCATCTTTTACCTGTATTCGCCGCCCGCCTATGGCGCCGGCGGCCAGGGACATAGTCCCGCGCGCGGCGAAGGTCTCGAAATCTAGCGGCGGCGGTGAGGGTCGAAGAAAGCCGGCTGCTTCAGCGCCGGGGTGTCAGGCAGGTCGAAAAATACTTCGCGATTCCATTACCCGATCGGATATGGGCGTGGCGTGCTATTTCAAAGGGCGAGGCCTCAATCAGGGTGCGGTACTGCCGCTCGCGGCGCACATACCGGCCCCGATCCATCCGGGCCAGCACATTATTGAGCGGCCGCCGCGGCACCAGTACCGGATCCAGGGTGATGATTCTTTCCACCGTGGCGCCGGAGCGCAAGGTTTCAAAAAGCATTCTAACTTCCACATTGGAAAGGTGATGCAACAGCCCCATGGCGATGGCCTTGGTCGGCTGGATGCGCTGCACATCTTGGGGCTCGAGGATCCGGGCGTGCAGATGGATGTTGTCGTGCGGATATTTGCGGCGAAAAACCTCCAGCGCTCCGCCGTCGGGATCATAGCCGTAATAGCTCCGGAATTGATCGATATGTTCCAGGGCATGGCCCGTGCCGCAACCGACATCGACGATCACATCCTCCGGACCGGTTTCCAGCCAGCCATAGGTCGCGGAAAAATCAAATCCGCCGAGGAGTGCCGGTCGCGCCTTGTCGTATACCCAGCCCAACCCCATCAGCTTTTGATACATTAGTGCAACTCCATTATTACCCATCCTGGATGTGATGTAATCGAGGCGCCAGGTTCTCCACGGGAATGAAATCCACCCGGCCAATGCGGTATCATAGCAGGCACGGACCGGGTTGCGCCCTTTCAATGGAACCTAAAGCGGTTAAAGGCCTTTGCTGGCCGCGCCGCGGCTACGTAAAGACAGGTCTGTTGTGCAGCAGCAAAGACGGTGACATGAACTCAAGGATACACGAGTATGATCCGCGCGGCAAAAAAACTTGGATCCGCCCCGGCTGATGGGCCCCTGCTCGCGGCCTGCGCCCTTATCCTGCCTTGGTGCCTCTGGTTCATCCTGCGCTGGACCATCACGCCGATCGGGGTCATCGATGCCTGGATTTACCGTGGTTTGGGCCAGGCTCTCCCCGCCGCGCACAGCATGTTCCCAAAGTTCTACTACACCGCCCGGCTCTTTGCCCTCCTGCCGCGCTGGGCGCTGCATTCCTTCCTTCCCCAGGGCGTGGCCCATGCCGCATTTTCGTTTGGTTCGCTCTACATTTTCCTGTTCGCCATCAGTGATTTTACCGCGCGGCTGGCCACCTGGCGCACGCGGTTCTTCCTGGTTTTCTTTGCCGCGACCTGCCCGTATGTACTGCGCACGCAGGGGTGGGGTTATATCGATGGTTTCATCATCACCGACTTTGCCCTGAGTCTGGCGTTTCTCGCGCGCGCCCTGCAGCCGCGCTACGGGTGGCCAAAACGCGCGCTCTGGGGGGCGCTGTCCGGAGCCTGCTTCTTCAGCATGGTCAGCACGCACCCCATGGCGGTGGTCCTGGGCTTTACGCTTCTCTGGTATTATGTTTGCGACCAGTTTTTCGCAGCGCGCCGGTTTGGGCCCCGGGAAATGGCGTTGCACGGCGCGGTCTTTGTCCTTGGTGGCACGCTGGCGATCCTGGCCATGTGTATGATCAGCCGCGTGCTGTTCGGCGAGTTCTATTTCTTTCTTCCGGTCATTGATACGGTCATCCATGTTTCAAAAACCATGAATCTGTGGAAGACACCCTATTATCAGTGGCTGGAGCGCGCCGATTGGCTGCTGCTTCCCGGTTTAGCCTTGCTGGGTTCCCTGGCGCTGCTGCTGGGTCGAGCGCTGCGGGTTGGGCTCACGCAGTTCGAATGGTTTGCCTATTCAAACGTTGCGTTTCTCCTGGGGGGCATGGCGCTGCTCGAATGGCGCGGCGGCTTCTGGCTGCAGTTCTCCTACTACACCAGCTATTTCCTCCCCGCCGCCCTTTTCGCCGTTGCCGCACTACTGGGTGAATCCAACGCGCGTCCACCGCGGCGCTGGACCATGGCCGGCGTTGCCATACTGTTCGTGTTGATCGCGGTAATCATGCAGGGTGTCCAACGCGCCTTTCTCGCGGCCCTGGCCAACCCGCCGGGCAACCTGAGCCTTCCGTCCGCACCGGTACTGAACGTGTTTAAATTGCAATGCGGCGCCGGCATTCTGGCGGTCATCCTGATCCTTCTGCACCGCTTTGCGTTACGTAACCAGTTGCCCGAGATGCGCTGGCTGTTCCCAGCCCTTTGTGCCTGCGGCGTAGCGCTCCTCGGAAATGTGTCGCACTTCGCCATACCCGCCGGCGCCGACGTGACCATCAGCCGCAATATCGCCGGTGTTACGCGGCGGATTCAACAGGAACTTGGGCCGGTGCGACCGCTGTTCTGGTACGATCAAAAAAGTCCTTTGTACGGGCAATTTGCGTCCGTTAATTCGGCCTATCTCTTTGGATACTCGGCCTTATCCCCGACGTTTCCGCAGCTGGCGTGGCCCGAGCGGCCGGAATGGCGCAGCGTCTCGGACAGCTCCGGCGAACCCTGGCGGGGGGGCGAACAGCTCGTGATCCTCACCGCCGAGCCCGAAAAGATGACGGCGGCCGTCGAAACCTTTCACCAACTGGGCCTTGATCTGAAAGTCTCACACCAGATCTTCAACGCCGGCACGACGACCGGCTATTGGATCATCTTCGCCAAGACCGTTGATGCACCGTTGACCCGCATCTTCCTGCCGGTGAATCTGCAAACAACCTTGAAGCAAGCGCATCTCGTCACGTCACCCCCCAACGGTCACGCCGTGCGTCAGAGTTCCGGCGAAGAGGGATATCTCGCTTTCGGCCCCTACACCCACATGTCGGCCGGTGCGTATACGGTCCAGTATTCCATCAAGATAGAGGGCGACCACAAAGCCGACAACGCCCTAATCCTTGATGTCGTGGCCGACAAACCTGGCCCGGCGATTCTGGCGTCGCGTATTATCCACGGCGGCGATCTGTCAGATCCTCCGGCTTTTCAGCGCTTCGATCTGACTTTCAAGACGGACCACAGCGTTGATGGCGTGCAGTTCCGTATTCACACCCCCGGCACCCACATGACGACGCTTGATTCCATAACGGTTTGTCCTCAGCAGCCGGCGATCAGCCCTTGATTGGGTCGTACTGCCGGTGCTGCTTGCCTGGAAAATGTGTGCCGGCGCGCGGTGGTGTACGGGCGCGAAGCATACGGCACGGCACCAGGCGCGGCGCTTCTGGAGGGGCAAGGCGCGGGGTGCATAACAGATAAGGCGGGCGTATCTGCGGCATTCCGCCCCGGCAGGGGCCAAAGAAAGTAGCCCACGGCAAGCCGTCGCAGACGGCGCGGCCGTGGGTTACGATAGATTAAAGTTACGTTTTAGCCCCGGCAGGGGCGACAGAAGGAGTCTTGAGATGGCACACTCGTTTACGTCGCTCCACCTTCACATCATCTTTTCAACCAATAATCGCGATCCAATCATGGATGAATATCTCGAATTTCTCCAGCGCCATGAAATTGAGTATGACGAGCGATTTGTGTTCGAATGATGCCGCTCGGTCTTGGCTTGCTTACGCCCCTGCCGGGGCTA